>Ga0256404_1001189_pt1 | contig 65159 bp, 57 predicted proteins | sample RumenRJG_01DNA_FD_185990 | JGI IMG/M metagenome (GOLD analysis project Ga0256404, IMG submission 185990) | Bovine rumen microbial communities from Lethbridge, Alberta, Canada - RJG_01 | ecosystem: Host-associated > Mammals > Digestive system > Stomach > Rumen | place: Canada: Alberta | collected...
GACCGAATAACGGTTCTTGGTCTCACTATACGGTTTTCAAGGTGCTGCGCTCTCTGCCCGAGGCTCGCTTGCGTTCCCCTCTCGGCGACAGCTTGGCTATTATACCTCTCCCAGCAACAAATGTCAAGTGTTTTTTTGAAAAATCTTTGTTTTTTCTATTTTTCGTTTTTTTCTTTTATTTGCTTGAGTTTTTTCGATCATTCGCTCTGTTGTTTCCTGTGTTTCCTCTGTATATTTATTTTTATATTGTACAAATTTTCCAATTCTTGCCATATTTTCGCCGATTTGCGCATTGTTTTTGATTCTGTATCTTTAGTTGATTATGCCCTTGTTATGCTCGTTTCCATACTGTATAATAGAATTGGAGGTGTTGATATGATCTACGGCGCTATCAATAACAAGGGTGAAGAATACTATACCGATATGACCCGCATATTTGAAGCGATACACGATAAGCAGCGGAACTACAATTGGCTCATCACGGATGCGGTTTGCTACCCCTCGAACCCCGAGACTGCGAGGATGCTCGATATGCCATACTGTTGGCTCAGCGGAGATGAGCTGACCGAGCTTGTAAAGAAGGAAGATTTTCAATGGATCTGGGCGGCGTTATCCGGCTTTGATAAAGCGATACCGCTATCGGAAGTATTGAAGTATGAGCTTCCGACTGCCGTGGATTACAGCGGGCATTGGCACCTGCCGCTCTCCATTCAGCACCCTTTGGCTGAGATAGAGATTTTTCCTTGGGACAGCTCCGGAACCATGATCTTCAGCCGCGAGAAAAGCATAGTTGATGATTTTCTGAGCTTTTTCCCGTTCAGCAAGAGGATGGAGGATGATCTTACTAATGAATAGGCGCTTTCGTCCGAAGTCAAAACCGCATTCGGAGTTTATTATATGAAAGATCGCTCACTCGCATCCGATCAGCTTGTGCGTATGTACGGCGACTTCGGGATGCCGATAATCGAGCTCGACCCCGCCATCATAACAAAATGCGGGATGCCCTTGGTCGAACTGCTCCTTCTTACGCGCCTTGCCCCCACAGGCGCGGCGGCGGGCAGGCTTATTCGTGCGGGAAGAGTTTCTCTGAACGGCGAGATCGTGCTTCGAACGAGCGCAGTCATATCCCCCGCGCTTTTGAAGAAGGGGTCGGCGCTCTCGCTGGGCGGCAGGATAGCAAGATGTGCCGTTATGATGAAGCGCTGAGGCTCTATTGCGGCGCATCAGTCACACATTTCAACATAAAACGGGCTTCGGAGATGCTTCCAAAGCCCGTTTGGTTTTTTAATTCTATTTTCAAAGCCCCATCGCGCTGCGCAGTATGGCAACGGCATCCGAAACGCCAACGATGCCATTTTCATCGATATCGGCGCGTTCGCACTGCTCAGCCGTTAATGCGATCAGCCCCATCGCATGGCGCATGGCAAGTATCGCATCAGCTGCGTTGACACTGCCGTTTGCATCGATATCGCCCGCCTCGGCGCTTTGCTCAGCAGAGAGTATCTCGAGCCATTCCGAAACGAGCTCGAAAAGCTCCGTCTCGCTGTCCACCTTGCCTACGATCTGTGCGCGCACGGTGCCGCTGCGATCTACGATCAGAGTTTGAGGAATGCTTGTCAGCCCTTCGGGGCTTACTGCGTTCGCTACGGCGAGAAGCTCGTCGCATATCAGCATGTGGTTCCAAAAATAGCCGTTTTCATTAACGAAGTCTACGGCATCCTGCACTTCGTATGAATGCTCATAATACAACGCGCCCCAAACCTGCACGTCCGTCTCGGGCGTTGCGGAATAGTACTCGTGCAGAGCGAGGAAATGCGGAAGCTCGATCATGCACGGGCCGCACCAACGCTGCCAGAGGTTGATAACGGTTACGGTCGCTTCGCCGAAGATCGAGCCATCCACGCTCTCGCCGTCGAATCCGACTGAAGTGAAGTCCATAATATTCATGCCAACGCCGTTTCCCTTAATACACGAGTTTTCGGCTTTGACGGCAAGGGACGATGCAAGCACAAAGAGCGCAAGCATTATTGATAACGTTTTTTTGATGCAGTTCATATTGACCTCCGCGGCTTATAATAGCAGATCATTTCCGTTTTTTGCTCCAATCCGCTTTATCACTCGATTTTAAATTATAGATGGGCAGTATGCGTTTCTCTATTCGCGCCGTTTCACCGATCGCTTCGATTATGCTTTCGGCATTTTTATACGCCATCGGGCATTCGTCGAGAGTGCTTTGATCGACCGAGGTGGTGAAGATGCCCTCCATCGCCTTTTTATACGCCGAAACGGTGAAGCTCGAATTCGCTTCCCCGCGGCTCATCAGTCTTCCCGCGCCGTGCGGTGCGCTCTCGTTCCAATCCTCGTTGCCAAGCCCCGTGCAAATCAGCGCTCCGTCGCGCATATTAAGAGGAATAAGAAGCTTCTCGTTCTTTTTGGCGGAAACAGCGCCCTTTCTTAGGATCATGCTCTCGGTGTCGATATAATTATGGATGGTTGTGAAGCATTCCTTTTCCTTCAGCTTCATGCCCTTGAGAATGACGGACTTCATTATGCGCCTGTTTAGATCGGCAAAGCTCTGCATCAGCGCCATATCGTGCAGATAATCGTCCATCGCATCGCCCGTGAGGTATGCAAGCTCGAACGGCACCTCCGACTGCGCCTTTCCGCCAAGTGTTTCATAGGCGAGCTTTTGGTAGTATTCCGCCACCTTCAGCCCCGGATTGCGGCTTCCCGAATGGATTATCAGATAGAGGTTTCCCTCTTCATCCTTATCGAGCTCAATAAAATGATTGCCTCCGCCGAGCGAGCCGAGGCTTTCGAGAGCACGGCGAAGATCGATCCTTTCCGCGCAGCGAAGCTCCGCAAGATCGATCTCATCCGCCATCGCATGGGGGTTTTCGCGCACAGAAAAGCCGTGCGGGATATTCTCCCTTATAAATGCATCGAGCTTGGGCAGATTCACACGGCTCTCTTCGAGCAGCACGGTCTCCATGCCGCAGCCGATATCCACGCCCACGAGATTCGGAACGACAGCTTTGCTTATCGTCATCGTGGTGCCTATGGTGCAGCCCTTGCCGGCATGCACATCCGGCATTATTCTTATTTTTGAGCCTTCGGTGAAGCCTTGGTCGCAGAGCGACTTGATCTGCCCCTCGGCCGAGGGCTCGATTTGAGATGCAAACACCTTGGCCTCGGCAAATTTACCCGATATTATCATTATGTGATACATTGACCCTTTCTACATATTCGGGCGCTTATCGGCTCCGTGCGTAAAGCGCCTTTTAAGCAGCGAAAGCAATTCAAAGTACCAATAGCCGATGCTCCCGCCGAGAACGTTGTTTATAAGATCGTCGGTCTCAAAAACGCCGACATGCATTATTATCTGAGCTATCTCGATCATCAGCGACAAAAGGCAGCAGGCAAACAGCGCTTTTTTGAACGGGATCCGCTTGCTCCAATTCAGCAAAAAACCGAATGGAACAAAAACGAGAATGTTTGAGATGATCTGTTTTCTGTAAGTGCTTTGAGCGATCCTGAAATATGATGAAAACGGCACTAAGCTTAAGTGAGCGCGCCTTGTGACATGCCTTCTGATTATCGTTTCATAAACTATGAACAGGATGAAGACGAACACCAAAGAAACCTTCAGCCATGATATCTTCGACCTTCGCCTTGAAAGCACGGATACCGTATAGGCGGCAAGCGGCACTATTATAAAGACTCCAACGAACAGAGTAAGTATGGAGCTTATTCCCGCACGATCCAGCATGTATGCAATGGGCAGCCTGTAGTATTTGGGAGCTATCAACAACATTATCTTCATCCCCGATCGTCCGACTGCAAACGGTTCATCCCTTCACGGGAGTAAACTCAATCCAAGTCGTAAATATTCCTGTCGGCATCCAGGCCGAGGCTCTCCACGAACTGCCTCTGCCTGAGCCCTTCTTTTTTCAAATCGTTCATTTTTGAAATTGAAATATTCTTGGCTCTTATCTGCTTGAGCTCCTTGCGAAGCGCATGTATCCACGCAAACGGTCGGCAAATCGCATATTTTTGCGCCTTATCCCAGCCGTTCATTCCATTCTGCTGCAGCCTTGCCAATATTTTGAACGGATTCGTGCTTCTCAGGAAAACCGAGGCAACGTATCCCTCTTTCCCTGCCTTTATGCCGAAATTGCCCTTATCAAAGATATAGTTCAAAAAGCTGTCGCAAACCTCTGGATCGGCATCCGCGCACCAAGTCAGCTGCTTATTGAGCCCAAGATGCATTTGACACATTCGCGTTACTATCTTTGCAAACTTATCAAGACCCACGCTTTTAGTAAGCGGCATGTAGTCCCGCTGCCATGCTTCATCATCTATATTCTTATCCACAAACATCATCCAGTCGAGTATCTGCCTTAAGCCAAGCCCCACGCGCAGATGCTGGTTGATATGGAAAAGCAGAACCACGCCGTTCAGCTTTTCGGGCAGCATCGGAAACTCCATGAATTCTATGCTTCCGTTTACACGCTCATCGATCCCTTTTTCAAATATGCTCAGCAGCTTATCGTTGCTTTCATCCACGATCGGCAGCCTTCTGTGCAGTTCAAACATCACCTTGTATTTAATGTATCCCTCGTGGTGCTGTTCATTGTTTCCGAGGTCGCCGTCGTGCTCAAAGCCGTTTTGCTCAAGCAGCTTTGCCGTGCGCTCAAAATCAGCCCTTTTAACGAGCAGATCCACGTCTCCCATCATTCTGAGAAGGGGGTCCGGGTAATAGACCGCGGCTGCAGCGCCCTTTATGATAACAAAATCGATGCCGTTTTGCTCAAGCAGCTCGACCAGCTTCTGCTGGGCGCTCATAATGTACAGAACTCTGATCTGATACTCCATGCTCATTCTGCGCCACTCTTCAAAAAGCTTCTCGTCCTGCGGCTTATGCTTAAGAAGCCAATTATCCGCAAAGCAAAGCACGGTCTGAACGCTCAGCTCCGAAAAAACCTTGGCTATAGTATTGTCGTCGAGCTTATCGGCATCTTTGAAATGCGTATCAAAGTCCTCACCGAAGAGGCTCTCCCTGATTATGGCGCAAACTATTTCCCTTATTCTGTCCATAGTATCGTTCCCTCAATCAAGACGTGGGCTTATTTCAGTTTCCCTCCGAGATCGGCCGCAAGCCGTTACTCAATGAAATCGAACTCCCATTCGCCCATGCGCACGACGCTTTCTTCATTTGCGCCCTTTTCACGCAGTGCGTTTATGATGCCCTCGGATTCGAGCATCCGCTGGAATCTTCTCATGCTCTCCTCATCCTCGGCGTTCGTGGTGTCGAGGATATAGTCCACCGTGCCGCCCGTGACCACAAAAACGTCGTCCTCGATATTTATCTCGAAGCCCCATACGTACTGCGCGGCGGGGATAATGTCGTCCTCCTCAAATTCAAGCGTTTTGGGAAGTGTCTTGAGCATCTTCAAAATGCGGTCGAGCAGCGGCTCAAAGCCCTGCACCGTTGCCGCAGAAACCGGGAAGATCTCGGCATCGGGGTTGGTTTCGGCAAGCTCCTGTTTAAGAAGCTCGAGCCAGTCCTCCGCGCCCGTTATATCCATTTTGTTTGCCGCGATAAGCTCGGGAAGCTCGGCAAGCTTTTCGCTGTACGCCGTAAGCTCCTGCCTGATCTGCCTGTAATCGGCGATCGGGTCGCGCCCCTCGCAGCCTGAGATATCCAGAACGTGAACGAGCATCCTCGTGCGCTCGATATGGCGAAGGAAGTCGTGCCCAAGCCCCGCTCCCTCGCTCGCACCCTCGATAAGACCGGGGATATCCGCGAGCACGAAGGTTTCATCATAACGCTTGACAACGCCGAGGTTCGGGGTCAACGTTGTGAAATGATAGTTTGCTATCTTGGGCTTGGCGCTGGTTACGACCGAGAGTATCGTGGATTTGCCGACGTTCGGAAGACCCACGAGGCCCACGTCCGCAATGGTCATTAGCTCGAGCTCGACCTCGTATTCCTTGGTTTTCTGCCCGTTCTGCGCGTAGCGCGGGGTCTGCCTTGTGGGCGTTGCAAACCTTGCGTTGCCCTTGCCTCCCCTGCCGCCGCGAAGCACGGTGCGGGTGCGCCCCGGCTTATTCATATCGGCGATTATCTTGCCCGATTCGAGATCGCGAACGCGCGTTCCGACGGGGACCCTGATGATAAGATCCTCGCCGCTCTTGCCGCTCTGCATCTTCGCCCTGCCGTTTTCGCCGTTCTTGGCACGGAAAAAGCGCGCGAACTTAAAGTCGAGCAGGGTGCTCATATTCTCGTCGGCCTCAAAGATGACGCTGCCGCCCTTGCCGCCGTCGCCGCCGTCGGGTCCGCCGTGGGAAACGTATTTTTCGCGATGGAAGCTCACAGCACCGTCGCCGCCGTTGCCGGATTTTATGACTATTCTTGCCTTATCTACAAACTGCATCAGTTGTTCTCCTTATAGTATCCGCAAAGCGCCTTGAGCGTACACTCCGCGCATTTCGGTTTTTGGGACGCACAAACTCGCCTTCCGTGGAATATGAGCCAGTGGTGAGCGATCGACCACTTATCCTCGGGTATGCGCTCCATGAGCTGAGCCTCGGTTTTTTCGACCGTTTTCGCGTTTGCAAGCCCGATGCGGTTGCTGACTCTGAAAACGTGCGTATCCACGGCTATCGCGGGCACGCCGAACGCATTTGAAAGCACCACGCTCGCGGTCTTTCTGCCAACGCCCGCAAGCGATTCAAGCCCCTCGCGATCCCCCGGCACCTCGCCGCCGAATTTTTCCACGATATCGCGGCAGGCGGAGAGGATATGCTTTGCTTTCATATTGAAGAAGCCGCAGGGCTTGATGTATTTTCCGAGCTCTTCCTCGGTGAGCTTCGACATTGCCTCCGCCGTTGGATAGTCACGAAAGAGAGCGGGAGTGCATTTATTCACCTGCTTGTCCGTGCATTGAGCGGAGAGTATGGTGGCGATCAGAAGCTCGAAAGCGTTTGTGAAATCAAGCTCCGGCTTTGCATCCGGATGCGCCTTTTTCAGCTCATCGAGCACCTTATTCACCCATTCTTTATCGGGTATTTCGATCGGTTTTTCCATGCGTGCATCCTCCCACGCATATAATGTAACATAAATTAAAGGATTTGTCCATCAATATTCATCACATATTCATCATTTTTATTATTTGCGAGATATCGGCGCCGCCCTTTCCCATGTTTTGGAGCATGGGAAGGAGCCTCATCATCTGCATAAGCTGCATCATTTGGTTCATGTTTCCGCTGTTGCTGCCGCCGGTTCCACCTGCGCCGTTCATCATCTGCATCATTTTTATCATATTCGGATCGAAGCCCATGCTCGGGTTCCGCTGCGTTCCGCCCATGCCGTTCATCCCGCTCATTCCGTTCATATTGAAGCCGCCGTTATTCGGAGCTGAAAAGCCGCCTTTTGAGGCGGAAAACGCGGCGTTTGGCTCGGAAGTGCTTCCCTGCTTTTGCGCATTTGAGCGAATGGGGTTCTCCATACCGAATCGCTCGGCAATGTTTTTCAGCTCGTACGGCGCAGCAAAGGGCTGCATCGCCGAAAAAAACGCCTTGAGCCCCTCCGCGCCCTGCTCCTCGCGTATGCGCCGCGCAAGCAGAAGCAGCGGCGAGCGTTCCTCATTCTCCGCCTCTTTGGGCACGGTCTGCATCGGCCGCGCACTGTTTTTGATGCTTCCCCCGCTCTGCGCTGTTCGCCTCGCATTTCCCCTGTTTCCGGCATTTTGAGAAGGATTCGCCATGGCCCGCACCGTCCTTTCCGTTTTCGTTTCCATAGCCATATTATTCACCGCGGGGAGAAATCGTGCATATAGTATTTCGAACAAAGAATTCGGAGGCGCAATATGGCAAGGAACCTTAAAGCATACAGAAAAAACGATCGAAGCGAAAAGGGCGAGGATCAAATTCGAAACGAAGCGCAGACGGGCTCGCCGCAGCTCAGCGGCGAGGATATGGCGAATATCGAAAGCATGATGAACGCATACGGCGGCAAAAGCGAAGCGGAGCTGATGGATGAACTCAAGCGCATGACCGAGCGGCAGAAGAAGGCGGGCTCGTTCGATGCGGAGGGGATGCGAAAAACCGCCTCAAGCATCATGCCGATGCTCACAAGCGAGCAGCAGCAAAAGCTGATCGGGATAATGAATATGCTCGGTAAATGATCCTGTTTAAATGCCGCAAGCGCCGCTGCTGCGGCGCTTGCTGGAATGAGCTTTTCTTTATAAGCGCGACTGTTCTCAATCGCCGTAGTTCTCTCTGAAATAATAATCCCAATACCAGCTCGGCCAGTGCTCATCATTTTGACTGTCGCTTGCACCCGCCGGGTTGTATATTTTGAACAGCCAGTTTCCCTCGCCGTCCTTTATGCCGGCATATACACCGTTTCCTGAGACGATCTGCCTGTCATTGATCTGCAGCGCGAAATAGTTTCTCGTGAATTTCTCCGGATCCACATGCAGTTCGTCCTCATCCGGCTCGGGTATCGGGTTCAGATCCTTATCGTAAAAATTCCCGTGCTCATCATTAAGAAAGCGCGCCGTGTTGATCGAACCGAAATAGAGCTCCTCGTCCACGACGAAGCCGCCCGTTGAATACGGTCGAACCTTTCTCATCACAAGCTCGCCATCAAGCGTATAAAGATCTGTTTCACTATAGACCGTATATCCGTTGGAATCCTCATACCTCTCGCTTTCATCGAGATAACGCTCACCGATTATGTATTTACCGCCGAAAACGCCGCGCACTCTATTAAATGCGGAAAGATCGATCTCGCCTATACGGTTTCCCTCTTCATCGAGCATAAGGCATTCGCGATAAGCCAGAGTCTGGCCCTCCTCGCCGTAATTGTCCATTGTCGCTTCGTAAACAAGGTAGATGCCGTCCACATGAAGTATGCCGCCCGCCCAGCCGATCTTGAAAGCCCTTTGAGTGCGCGTGTTTCCTTCGCCATCGACAAAATCGAATTCGGGAGCGTTATCCATCAGAATGGTCTTTTCAAGCCGATCGTCCTTTATGTCCGTTATGAACCAGGATAAAACCCGTTCACCGTTCTCATTCAAGTATATGCCATGCGATATTGTTATCGCCATATTGTCAAAGAAACGGTACGGCGGCATCCACTCGCCGCGCTCGATGCTGTAGCCGTAGGGCATGCCGTGCTCTGTGTAGAAAGCAGGATGCTGACTCCAATTGGGTTCTTCGTATTCCGCTGCATTGATCACCGTCACAAGCTCGCCGAATCGGTCGAAAACGTACTTAAGATCGCTCTCGCCTTCGAGAACGAAATATGCAGCCGGCTCGTCGAACAGCGGGCCGTCGATGAGCTTGCCCATCCTTCCCGGAGTCGGAAAAACGAGCGGCGCGGTGGGCTCCGCAGTTGGGGCTTCCGTCGGCGCTGCGGTAGGCTCCGCAGTCGGAGCTTCGGACGGAATCGCCGTAGGCTCCTCTGTCGTGGCTGCGGTCGGCAGCTCGGTCGGCTTTTCCGTTGGAGCGGCGGTGATCTGCGCCGTGGGTTCGGGCGTATTTTGCGGATTTACGTTTGGAACGCAGGCGGATGAAACAAGAAGTGCAAGCGCCAAAGCAAAAATCAGGCTTTTTTTCATATTGTTCATTTTCCCTTCGTATTGTATTAAGCTTTCGCTCACCACTCATCATCCGGTTCGGTTTCGGGCGGCGAGTCGCTTGCGAGCTTCGGGTTATAGATCTTAAAAACCCAGTTGCCCTCTTCGTCCTTTACGCCCGCATAAACGCCCTCCTGATCGACCGTATAGCCGCAGCGATAGTATTTGCCAAAGATAGAGTCGTTTTCGCTCGTGGTTATATCGAAGCTATGCAGATCGGTGCCGTCGGGCACGGTGTAGCGCACGCTGAGATCGCTTCCGAAAACCTCACCCTGCCTGTTTATAAAGCAATTCGCGTAGATGAGCAATCTGCCTAAGCCGTCCCAATAGCTGAACCTATCCTGCGGATCCAGCCAGCAATCGCGCATAACGCATTCGCCGGAAAGCGAATAGAGATCGTATTTTCTATACCACGGCCAATCGCTGTCAAGCTCCAGCGGGTGGGCTTCGTCATCGGCTTTTATAAGAAGGTAACGGTCTGCGAACACGCCCTCGATCATATCGATGCCGCCGAATGGCGCGGGGTCGAAATCGCCTATGACTTTCCCGTTTTCATCGAGCATTATCGCTTCGGTGTACGAGACCTGTTCCCCGTTTTCCTCAACATCCCTGTCGGCTATCAAAATCAGCTTATCTTCCACGGGGAGTATGCTGGCGCCGAACCCAAACCCCATGGGCTTGTCGAATTCGATGCGCCTTTCAAGCTTTTTATCCCAAAATGCAGTTAAAACGAAGCCGTAGTACTCGGCATACTCGGAGTATTCGTCCTCTTCATCCCATATCTTCCTGTATTCAAAGAGCCTGTTTGCAAAATCGATGATATCTGCCGGCATCATCTCTCCGCGCTTTATGCAGTAGCCGTAGGGAACGCCGTATTCGCCGTATATCCCCGCAGAATCTGACCAGCAGTTAAAAACATCGGAAGGGGCGGTAAAGGTTGCCAAAAGCTCGCCGAAGCGATCGTAAACGTAGTGGATATCGCTCTCGCCGTCGAGCACGAAATACGCCATGCCCTCGGGCAGCACGGCTTCGCCGTTCACAAGGTTGCCGAGCCTGCCCGGGGTCGGGAAAACGACAGCCGGGGCCGGGGGCGCGGTGGGTTCTGCCGTGGGCGCTCCGCTCGGGTCTTCGCTCGGCGCTGCCGTGGGTGCGGTGGTCGGGCCGTCCGTCGGTTTTTCCGTCGGCGCGGCGGTAACTTCCGCCGTGGGAGCGGGCGTATCTTGCGGCTTTACACTTGGAACGCAGGCCGAAGCAAAAAGCAGCAGCGCGGCGCATGAAGCGATTATTGGGGTCTTTTTCATTTTCATGATCTCCCTTAGATAAAAGAATTACAGTTTCCTTTGATTACCATCGGTCTTCCCTTTGCGAATCACTCGCAAAATTGGGGTTGTAGATGCGGAAAAGCCAGTTTCCCTCATCGTCCTTTATGCCTACATAAACGCCGCTTTCCACAAAAACTCTGTTTTCCAACTCCAACGGACGGTACAGGCTCGAATACTCGCCCTTTTTCGCATCCGCGGGCAGCTCCTCTATGCTCTCAAGTGCGCTGTTAAATACGCCGCCTTCCCTATCCTTGAGGTAGGATGCGCAGATCATCCAGCCCGCGCCGATCTCCTCGTCCGCCGCAAAGCCGTCCGACACGATGGGTTCTACATTGTCCATCACTAGCTCGCCCGAGAGGGTGTAGAGGCTTTTCGCGGTTTGAACGTAATTCGACCCGTCAAAGTACCATTCCTCCTCCGGAAGCATCCTTTCGCCGATTATGTATTTGCCGCCGAAAACTCCGCGCACCGTGCCGAAGGGAGCGGTGTCCACCTCGCCGAGCCTCGCGCCGTTTTCATCGAACAGCACGGCTTTGGCAGGTCCGGGGCGGTGCATATACCAATCGGAATCGCTTACGAATTCATAGTATCTCTCGATCACCAGATACTTTCCGTCTATATGAAGTATCCCTCCCGCTTCACCGATGCGGAAACCCCTCGCCTTTACAAACTCATAGCTGCCCGTGTCGTAATTAAAGCTTTCCAGCTCGATATCCTCCGCTCCGTTCATCAAAGGATGCTCCTCAAGCAGCCCCGTCCTAATGTCCGATATAACGAAGCCTCGCCACTCCTCGCCGTTTTCCAAAACGCAGTATCCGTCGGATCTTGCAATAAGCGCAAGATCGCCGAACAAGCGGTAATCCGGCAGTTTTTCCCCGCGCTCGATGCTGTAGCCCCAGGGCGCACCGTGCTCGCCGAAGAATCCCCCGCTATCCAGCCAGTGATCCTCGTAATCGGTAATGTTGAAGCTTGAAACAAGCTCGCCGAAGCGGTCGTAAACATACTTGAGATCGCTTTCCCCGTTCAAAACAAAATACATCCCCGGCTCGGGAAACAGCTCGCCGCCGATAAGATTTCCAAGCTGCACCGCACCGGGAAAGCTCGGCATCTCGCCCGCATCCGGAGGCGCGGTGGGTCTGTCTGTCGGCTTCGGAGCGGGTTCTTCGGTGGGAACTGCCGTGGGCGCTTCGGTCGGTACTGCCGTCGGGGCTGCCGTCGGGGCGGCGGTGGCCTGCACCGTGGGAGCGGGCGTATCTTGCGGCTTATCGGTTGGAGCGCAGGCGCAGAAAAGAAGCATTGCCAAGCTAAGCATGAGCGCGGCGGTGCTTTTCGGTTTCATCGGGTTCCCTCCGTAAAATCATTTCTTCAAATAGGTTTTGAGCGCCGAAGCCTCGGCGCTCAATTTAATTATGCTTTATTATAATTATTTGTTGGCGGTTATGCCCTTCATGTAGGGAACGTAGCCGCAGGTGGCAACGAGGGTCTGACCCTCGGCACTCTCGAGCCAGTCTACGATGGTCTTCGCGATCTCGTTCGGGTTGGTCTTGGGGATGATCGCGTAGAAGGGGTTGATGTAGGGATACTCGCCCGCATTGATGGTTTCGTATGTGGGCTCAACGCCGTTGATCGTGATGAACTTGAGGTTCGGCTGATTGTACATATAGCTTGCGTAGTAGAACACGGAGTAGCCGATCGCGTTCGCGCTGCTGTCGTAGGCGGCGATATCGCTGATAACGTCGCTCATGGTGACGGAAACGGTGACCTCCTCGGGGGAAGCCATCTCGGTGCCCTTCATAACAAGGTCGAGCATGAGGGTCTGGCTGCCGCTGAGAACGGGGCGCTGGAACGCCTTGATCTCCTGATCGAGACCGCCGACTTCCTTCCAGTTTGTGATCTCGCCGGTGTAGATGCCCTTGACCTGCTCCTCGGTGAGGCTGTTCACGGGGTTATCCTTATTGACGATGAAAACGAGCGCATCAAGACCGATGGGGCGCATATCGAAGCGGTTTTCGGGATCGTACTGCTCCTTGGTGGGCTTGCTCGCCTCGTAAACAAGCAGCATATCCGCCTCGCCCTTATCGAGCGCTTCATAGGAATAGTCGGTGGTGCTTACCTTGCACTTTTCCTCCGCCTCAGCCTCGGTGCAGCCGGTAACAAACCGGATAAGGCTCATGGCAAGGGGAATGTTTGCTGTGGAGCCGTCGAAGCGGGGATACTCCTCGTATTTGCAGGAGGGGCGCATCACGGGAGGAGCGGGCACCTCGGTCGGCGCATCGGTGGGTTCGCCGCTCGGCTCATCGGTGGGAGCTTCGCTCGGCTCATCGGTGGGTGCATCGGTTGGCGCATCGGTGGGGTTGCCGGTGGGCGCTTCGCTCGTCACTTCGGCGGGAGCGGGCGTGGGATCGGGCTTATCCTTGTTATCGCAGGAAACAAGCGCGAAAGCAAGGGTGAGTGCAAGCACAAAAGCAAAAATGCGTTTCATTTTTATTTCCTTTCCGCAAACGGACTTCAGCTTCGCCGTTTGCCATGCGTATTATAGTCTGTGAAAAGCATATATTCAAGTGTTTTTGTAAAAATACATAATTTGTTTATAATTCGCTCCTTAGCCCATCCCAAAAACGGATCTTGGTCTGCGCCTTGAATCGTTTGCGAGCGCGGGGTTGAATATCTTGAAAAGCCAATTCCCCGCCCCGTCCTTAACGCCGACGTAGATGCGGATGGGCTCGGGCGTAGTCTCCCAAAGCAGCATGCTGTACCCGTTCACGCTGTTGTCGCCGATAACGAAGCGATCCTCAAGCTCGATGGAGCGGCGCATCCTGTTGTATTCCACGTCGTAAGCATCCGCGGGCGGAGTTCGCATTGGCTCAAGTGCGCTGTCGTACCATCTGTCGTTCTCGGTATAGGCATATTCCGCCAAGGTAAGCCTGCGTTCAAAAACGGAACCATCGATCACTTCGCCTTCCCTCAGAGTATAAAATACCGCTGTATCCGCCGGTTCGATATTCTCAAGCAACACTTCGCCGGAAAGCGAGTATATCTTCGTTTTGAAATATTCTTCGTTCTCGGAGACATCTTCGGGGTCGATCGCTATAATATGCTTTCCGCCGTAAACGCCGCGGATACGCCCGAATGGCGCGGGGTCGAATTCTCCCGTAATATCGCCATTTTTATCGAGCCAAGTGCAGCGCTCATAGCGAAGCGCCCGCCCATTTTCGACATTTTCATCGTAATACGCCTCAAGAACGAGGTATCTGTCCTCAAACGGCAGCACGCCGCCCGCGCTTCCGATGCCCAAGCCGCGCGACTTGAGCTCGACGGTTTTATCGGTATAGCAATCGAAAAAATCAATCAGCTCGCCGTCCACGATATGCAGCATGAGCGGTCCGAAGGTTTGCCAATCATCCATATTCTGCATGAGCTTGAGCGAGAAATTGCCGACTATGCCGTCGTCGCCGTAGAAGCCCGAATAATAGCCCATGCCCTTGCAGACCGTCACAAACTCGCCCATGCGGTCGTAGATATAGTAAAGATCGCCCTCGCCCTTCAAAACGAGATACTTTGCGGGCTCGTGGAAAATTTCACCACCAATGAGGTTGCCGAGCTTGCCGCTTGTGGGAAAGACGGGGATCGAATTGTCGGCGGTATTCGCTTCATTCCCTTTTTCGCCGTTTTTTGCGCAGGAAAGAAGCGCAAGCAGTATGGCCGAAAGTATTATCGCTGTAATGGATAGTCGTTTCATATTACCCTCCCTGCCTCAATCAAATAAAAACGATTTGCGCTTCGGCTTTGAGTCCGAATCGAGCGCGGGGCTGTAGATCTTGAAAAGCCAGTTGCTCGAAGCATCCACAACGCCTGCATATATGCCTCTATCCGTCTGAATGCCCCAAGAATCTGCCCTCCAGCCGCCGATACGAATGCTTACGCCCTCAAGCTCGATGCGCTCGGTTGCCAAATGGATATCGCTCATGGCGTCCCCCCTCGGGTAAGCATCGTATTCATTGCCTTCGCAGTCGTACCACTTGCCGTTTTTCTTGTAGTAATCGCCAAACATTGTGTACGAAAAATCGTTATACCAGCGCACAACGACTTTTTCCTCGATAAGATTTCCCGAAATATCGTACAGATCGTAGAGCACCCAATCATCGGCATCGAAAACAACGTTGTTTTCGTCGTAACAAACGAGATATTTGCCGCCGAGCACGCCTTCTATCGTTTTAAATGGCGCATCATCGATCTCGCCGATGATCGAGCCATCCTGATCAATGAGCGTCAGCTTTACTATATCCGGCTCGGCGTATTCAATATCCGCCCTGTTTGAATAGTCCTTGAACACCGCGAGATACTTGTTTTCCACATGAAACAGCGTTCCGCACCGGCCAAGGTCTATGCCGCCGCCCTCGATCATTACCGTATTTTCGCAGCGCCAGTCGGTTATGCTGACCGCTATCATATTGTCATCTTCGCGATGCATGCCGCCAACAAACACATCCGCGCAGCGTAAAACGTATTCGCCCTTGGGGAAATGATCCATCAGCTTTAGGCTGAAATTGCCACAAACGCCGTATGCGCCGTAGAATCCCGTGTAATCCAAATGACTTTGAAAGATCCCGCACAGCTCGCCCATGCTCGAGTAAACGTAGTGAACTCCGCCGCTGCCGCCGAGCACCAGATATTCTGCGGGCTCGGGGAAGATGCGGCCGCCCGTCAGATTGCCGAGCCTTGCGCTCGAAATGGGAAAGCTGAGCCCTTCCGATGAAAAATCCGGCGGCGCCGTTGGGCGGGGCTTGGGCGTTACGCGAACGCGCTCGCCCGTTATCGGATCGGTCGCGGGCGCGTAGGTTTCGCTTGGAGTCTTTCCCGTGTCCCTCGCGCAGCAAAGAAGCGGTAGGATAAGCAGAAAGGCAAGCAGGATGCCGATGATTCGTATGCAGTTTTTAATCGTATTTTTTAACATTTTATCACCAATCGGGAGCGTGTTTTTCGGTTCGGTGCGAATCGCTAACGAGGCTCGGATCGTAGATCTTGAAGAGCCACTTGCCCCCGCGCTTTATTCCGGCGTAGACGCCGGGCGCACCGTAGCCGTGATCCGTAATGAGCTGAAAGCCCGAGACTTTTACCGGACCGGTGGTGATATCGGGATAATAGGAATGATTCGGATACTCTTCGCAAGGCACGAATCGGCCATACCGATTGAGCCTGCACCATGCTTTTTCGCCGACCTTTACGCAGTCGAACGATATGCAATACCAGCCTATGCCCCGCAAAGCTTCTTCAAAGTCATGCCAGAACCAACTGTCCGTTACCGGCTCAATATCCGAAATCAGCACTTCGCCGTCAAGAGTGACCACCTTGCAGCTGAACTCCGAGTTTTCCCTTATGCTGTCCTCGCAGATAAGATACTTTTCCGCAAGCACGCCTCGGATCACGCCGAAAGGCGCGGGATCGAATTCGCCGACCACCGTTCCCGAACCATCCAGCCATATGCAGCGGCCGTAATCCATTTTGCCCGTTTCCGCGTTATACTCCGCTTCAAGAAGCAGGTATTTTCCGTCTATACGAAGCACGCCGCCGTGCTTTCCCAGGCCGAGACCGTTTTGCTTTATCGGTATCGGGTTTTCATAGTATGCATCCATTATCTCAATAAGCTCGCCGTCTTCCAAATGCAGCACGAAATCGGCTACACGGTCATAGTTTTCGATCGAATCCATCAGTTTGAATGAAAAGCCGCCGATCATCCCGTATTCGCTGTAAATTCCAACGGGGGATCGATCGTAATAGTATCCTCCATCAGCTATGATCTTAACAAGCTCGCCCATGGTATCGTAAACATAGAACAGATCGCCCTCGCCCTTCAGCACGAAGTATTTATACGGCTCGGGCAGGATCGGCCCGCCGATAAGGTTGCCGAGCTGTGGTGGCAGGAACGGATTGGGCGTTGGGGTGGGAATCGGGGTTTCCGTTGGTGCGGTCGTTGGCTCCGGCGTAACCGTTGGCGCGGGCGTATCCGTGGGCGCGGCGGTCACCGGCTCCGTAGGCGCAGCGGTATGCGCCGCTTCGCTCGGATCGGGCGTTTTGGGAACATCAACAGGCGCGCCGCATGAACCGAGCATGAGCAGGATAAGGATTATTGCTATCGGCTTATAGATACTCTTCATTTTCGCCCCTCGCTTTTGTTTACTACGCTGTTATTTTAGTATACAAAAGCCCGAATTGCAAGCAAAACGGACTTTTGTCACAAAAAGTTAATATTCATTTTTCGGCTTATTTTTTGATAAGCCCCACCACAACATCGTCCATAAGCGCCATCACTATCGGCTCGCCCTTTCCTGCGCGCTGATCAATCTTGATTTCCTCTGTATTGAACGGCGTTTCGGTTCCGCTCTTTTGAACGGCGGCAAGCTGCATAGGCACCGTAATATGCATAACGGCGGCGATGCGCGTTCCGTTCGAGCCGTTTTTCTTGAAGCCGAAGCATTGCAGACCCTTGCCGTGCCTGCCTTGGATATCGTGGTCGAAAACGAAGCTTCGCTTCATATAGCCGCGGTCGGTAACGGTCAGAAGCTCTCCCTCGTCGGTGATATGGCTTGCAAAGATGACCCGGTCGGCGGGATCGAGCTTGATGCCCTTTACGCCTGCGCTGGCTCTGCCCATAACCGGCACGGTGTCCGCGCTGAAGCGGATGCTCATCGCCTTTTCGGTAACGAGCATGATGCTGTCCTCCTCGAGGGGTTCGGGTATGTATTCGACCGAGAGCACCGTGTCGCCGTCCTTGACGTTCACGGCGGCGATTCGCTTCGTTCTGGTTATGTACTCCCTCGCCTCGGTCGCTTTGACCATGCCCTGCGCGGTGTAGAAGAACATCAGACCGCGGGTAAAGTCATCGTCAAACGCGCCGACTATGCGCTCATCCCCCTCCATCTCGACTATCGCGGAGAGGTTGGTGGGCTTCTTATCCGCCTTGGTCTCGGGGATATCGCCCACGTTCAGGGTTATCAGCGCGCCGTGGCTCGTGAACAGCCTCAGGCTCCGTTCCGTGGAGCTTGGGTACACCCCGAGCGGCTTTTCGGCGGCAAGCAGGTCGGGCGTAACGAGCTTGGGCTGCAGCCTTCTGATCCTGTTTTCGGAGAGAAGCAGCACCGTTGCGGGCTCGCTGATCGCTTCCTTCGCCTCTTGCTCCACCTCTGCGCCGTCGTCGCCGATAAGCTGGGTGCGGCGCTCGGACTTGAACTGCTCGCGTATCGCGGTCAGCTCGTCCACTATCAGCGCGTGAAGTTTCTTCTTTGAAGCGAGAATGTCCTTTAGGCGCTTGATCTGCTTTTTGATGTCGTTGAACTCCCTTTCGATCTCGAGCTGCTCGAGGTTGGTGAGCCTTTGCAGGCGCAGATCGAGTATCGCCTCGGCCTGAAGTTGGGTTAGCTCGAAGCGCTCCATCAAGCCGACCTTCGCTTCCTTGGGCGATTTTGAAGCCCTGATAAGCGCGATCACTTCATCGATATTCAGAAGCGCGATCATCAGGCCTTCGAGGATATGGCTTCTGCGCTCCGCCTGTTCGAGTTCGTTTTGACAGCGCCTTGTTACCACCTCGTCCTGATGCTTGATGTAGTAGTCGATCACGTCTGTAAGGCTCAAAAGCTTGGGCTTGCCCTCTGCTATTGCAACCATTATAACGCTGACGGTCTTTTGAAGATCGGAATACTTGAAAAGCGCGTTCAGCACCTTCTGCGGATCGAAATCCTTCTTGACCTCGATCACCGCGCGAACGCCAGTTCTGTCCGATTCATCCCTGATATCGCTGATGCCCGCAAACGCGGATTTACTCTTCTGCTGAACGAGCGCAAGTATCTTTTCGAGCGCGGAAGCCTTATTGACCTGATACGGGAACTCGGTTATAACGATATTCGTTTTGCCGTTTTTAAGCGGCTCGAAATGCGTTTTCGCGCGGTTTGTCAGCTTGCCGCGCCCCGTTTCATAGGCGGTGCGTATTTCGTTGGACTCAAGAAGATAGCCGCCCGTCGGGAAATCCGGGCAGGGCATTATCTTGAGAAGCTCATCGAGGCTTATCTCGGGATCGTTTATCCTTGCGATGACCGCGTCTATCGCCTCGGTGGGGTTATGCGGCGGTATGGATGTCGTTAGGCCTACCGCGATGCCGTTTGAGCCGTTTATAAGAAGGTTCGGAAGCCTGCCGGGGAGCAGGTCGGGTTCCTTCAAGGTGTCGTCGAAATTAAGGCTGAATTTAACGGTGTCGCGCTCGATATCGCGAAGCATCTGCATCGCGGCAGGGGTCATCCTCGCCTCGGTATAACGCATCGCGGCGGCTGAATCGCCGTCCATGCTGCCGAAATTGCCGTGTCCATCGACCATCGGAACGCGCATATTGAAATCCTGCGCCATGCGCACCATAGCATCGTAAACCGAGCTGTCGCCGTGCGGATGGTATTTGCCGAGGCAGTCGCCCACGATGCGCGCGGATTTTCTATGCGGCTTATCGGGCGAAAGCCCAAGCTCCATCATCGTGTAGAGGATGCGCCTTTGAACGGGCTTCAAGCCGTCCTCAACGCGAGGAAGGGCGCGCTCCAAAATAACGTGCTCGGCGTAGGGCATCATGGATTGATGCATCACGTCGTCCATGCTCTTTATAATGATCGGGAGCTTCGGCTCGCGCGGCTCCGGGGTTTGATTTTTCTTTGCCATAGTTGGTTTCCTTCTTCAATTACTCTTTATACAAAGTTTTTTAAGCATCGGTTATTCCCTTAATTCATCGACCATGATCTGTATTCGCACCGTCGCAAGCTCCTTTTGCGGCAGGGAAACAAGTTCTTCGGTGCTCACCCATTTGAAGCCGACCGTTTCACCGTCCTGAACGGTGATCGAATGCTTATCGCAATCGGTCTGGGCAAGGAACTCAACGTAGATCGAATGCCCGCCGTGATGGATGATCCTTCCAAGCTCCGAAAGAGCGGCGTTTTCGATGCCCGTTTCCTCAAAAAGCTCCCGCCTCGCCGCTTCAAGCGCGGTTTCGCCCGAAAGCGCGGAGCCGCCCGCCGAAAGCTCCCATCTGTCGCCAAAGGGCTTTGCGGGATGCCTCCGCATCAAAAGCCAGCTCCCGTCCGAATGGCGCACCGCGATATCGCAAACGAGATGGTATAGCCCGTCTGGGATCGGTTCGCCGCGAACGAGCTTAACTCCAGCAACCCTGTTCATATCCTTATCGTAAGCGTCCCAAAGCTCCATCAAGCGTTCTCCGTCCTCTTTTCATCCGTCCGCTTCACAAGCAGCGCATGATTGAAGCTCATGCCGAGCTCCTCTATATAGAGCTTCAAAAGCTCCTTATAATGCTTCGTTGCGGCGGTGAGCCCGATAACATCCACCCTGTCGCGCACATCGTTTTCGGCGAAGCGAAAGAGCGCTCGCGCTATGCCCCGCCCGCGAAAAGCCGCCGTTACAAACAGCTCGTCCAGCTCAAACGCCTTTTCGCCCACGGCGTTATACGATGTTTTTTCCTCAAGCACCTTGATATGCCCGAGCGCATAGCCGACGGTTTTTCCGTCCGCGCGGGCGACGTACAGCTCCTTATCGAAATATTCGCTCGCATCGTTTGCGTAATAGCCCGCGCAGCTCCCCTCGCCCGCCCATTCTTCGGAAAGCGCGATAAGCTCGGCAAGAAGCGCGGCGTGTTCTGCTGAGTTTTCTTCGGTTATATGGATTTTATCTATCTCAAGATCCATTTCTTTCAGCTCTTCTTCAGCGGTTTCGCCATCATATAATCATTCAATAGCGTTCCATCCTTGAGCATTATCGCGTTTGGGTGAACGCCCGTTATGCGGAAGCCGAGCTTTTCATACAGAGCACGGGCGCGGTGATTGCCCTCGATGAATTCAAGCTCGAGCTGAATAACGCCCTCGCGTTTTTCGGCGATGGAGATAAGCTCCTCCATCATTCTCGTGCCCATACCCAAGCCCCAGTATTTTTTGACGTTGCCTATCGCGACCTTGGCGATATGCCTTGTTTTCATACGGGTATTGAACATAAGATTGCAAGCGCCCGCTATCTCGCCGTCCACGGTGCAAACGAGCATCAGTTCGTTTTCGGAATTTACGATCCGCTCGATTATTCTCTTTTCGCCCTCGAGCGTATACATCTTGTCGCATTCCTCGGGATATCGCAGAAGAAAATCCGTTTCGCCCGCGGTGATTCGCAGATAATCGAGCATGGCTTCTGCATCCGATTCGGTGGGAAAGCGCAGAAGCGCTTCCCTGCCGTCCTTCAATATAAAGGTTTTTGATTCAAATTTCATGTTTGAACCTCAAATCAGCCCCGAAGAAGCCTTATCATTTCCCTGGGATCGGGCGAAGAATAAACGGCGTTTCCCGCAACGAGCACGTTTGCGCCGTATTCGCGGCAGATCTTCGCGGTTTCTGCGTTCACGCCGCCATCCACCTCGATCTCCACCCTATCCGCAAGATTCCTTTCCTCAAGCATTTTTCTTATAACGGCGATCTTCTTCGCCGCCTCGGGGATGAACTTCTGACCGCCGAATCCGGGGTTGACGGTCATAACGAGGATGAGATCGACCGCTTCAAGAAGGTATGAGATCGCCTCGGGCGGGGTCTGCGGGTTCAGCGAGATACCCGCCTTCATGCCTAGTGAGCGGATGAGCTGGAGCGTTCTGTGCGCGTGGCGGTCGGCCTCGATATGTATGGTGAGGATGTCCGCACCCGCGTTTTTGAAGTCCTGCACCCACTTGGCGGGGTTTTCGACCATCAGATGCGCATCGAAAACGAGGTCGGTATGCGAGCGGAGCGCCTTGGTCATCGGCGCGCCGAAGGTGATGTTCGGAACGAAAGCGCCGTCCATCACGTCCAGATGAACGTAATCGGCGCCCCAGTCCTTGAGCGCATCCACGGCGCTGCCGAGGGCGGCGTAATCTGCTGAGAGTATGCTCGGTGCGATCTTAATCATATCTGTGTTTCCTTCTTTCTATCGCCTCGTTCACAAGGCGAACGTATCTTTCGTATCGGTTTTTATGTATCGGCGGGTTTTCGCCGTTCATATTCTTTTTAACGCAGCAGCCCGGCTCGGTAACGTGCAAACAGCCGTTGAAGCGGCAGTTTACCTCCAAACCGCGCAGCTCGGGGTAAAGAAGCCTTATCTCGGCCTCGTCGAGCTCGAGCGTGTCGAGGAAGCTGAAGCCCGGCGTGTCGAGCACCGCGCCGCCCGTTTCGGGGAGCGGTATCAGCTCCGTGTGCCGCGTGGTGTGTCTGCCGCGCTCGGTCTTTTCGGATAGGCCGCCCACGGCGAGCTTTATGCCAGGGATAAGCGCGTTTAAAAGCGAGGATTTGCCCACGGCGGACTGCCCCGCAAGGCAGATGACCGCGCCCTCGAGCTTTTCGCGAAGCGCGCTCAGCCCCTCGCTCGTTTCGGCGGAAACCGTGAAGATCGGATACTCGGTTTTTTCATACTCAGCCTTGAGCTTTTCGATATCCTCGGCTGCTGCTTCATCGCATTTATTGATGATGATGACGGGCTCGATATTGTATTTTTCGCATAGAAGCAGGAGCTTGTCTATCAAAAGCAGGTCGGGCTGCGGACGGCTTGCCGCAAGCACGACGAAGAGCCTGTCGATATTGGAAACGGCGGGGCGGATCAGCTCGTTTCTTCGCGGAAGAATGCGCACGAGATAGCCCGATGCCGCAGCTTCGTCCGCCGCGCGCCCGTCCATCCTCGACTGGGAAGAGTTGAGCTCGATCTCGACCTCGTCGCCTATGAGCGGCGTTACGCCCTGCTTGCGGAAAAGCCCGCGCGCCTTGCAAACGCAGCTTGAGCCATCCTGCATGAGCACGGTGTAGAAGCCGCCCACGCCTTTTATTATTCTGCCTTGTTTCAGTTCTTTTTCCAAATTTTCTCTTTCTTTTTAAGCCTTTTTATTCATTCGCTGCGAAATCTGAGGAGAGGCGCATAAGCTCCGCGTCGTTTGAGTAAACAACGAGCGTATACGTTCCTTGCTCAAGATAGCCCGCACGGAAGGAGATGGTTGCCGCCTCGCTCGATTTCTCGATCTTCTCCTCGCGAAGCATGAATTCGCCGTTCTCCGAAAGCAGGGTGACCCTCAGCTCACCGCCCGTTTGGCTTGCGGGGATGGAGAATTCAACGTCCGAAAATGCCTTTACGCATTCGGGAGAAAGCGTAACTTCAACGCGGATATTGCCGGGAAGCACCATCCTTCCCGCCGTGGGAAGCTGCGCCATGACCGTCAGCTCGGGGCTTGAGCCGCCCTTGCTTTTGCCGAAGCTGAAGATGAAGTCCTCGAAGCCGTAGATGCGAAGAACGTCCGCAATGCGCTTCGTGGTTTTGTACTTTGAAAGATCGGGCATCGGAACGAGCGTGGTCTCCTTGGCGCCGCTTATCTCGATGCTTATGCTCTCATCGCCCTTCACAAGCTCCGTGCCCTCGGGGATGGACTGCCAGAGCACGCTGCCCTCGCTGCTTACGCTCGCATCGAAGCTGATGGCTTCAATTGCGATGCCGTATGCATCCAGCAGCAGCGCGGCATCCTCGAAGCTTTTGCCCACAAGATTCGGCATGCTGACCGTTTCGGTGCCGCTCGATATCCAGACCTCGACCTCCGAGCCTATCTCAAACGCCGTTCCCGCCGCAGGTATCTGCTTGCAAACGGTGCCGGCATCGTATTCCGAATCCGTCATGGTACCGGCAAGCTTGATCTCGAATTCCCTGTTTTGGAGCAGCCTTTTTGCGCTCTGAGCACTCTTGCCGAGCACGTCCGGAACCTTGGAAAGCTTTTTATCGCTGTCTCCGCTCCATAGCTTGAGCCATGAGAAGAACATCGCCGCGATAAGCGCAAGCACGAGCCCCGCAGCGCCGAGGATGAGCCCCGTTTTGAGCTTGGAGCTTCTGTTTTCGTCCTCCTCCACCATGTCGCCGTCGTAACGATTCCGCTCCGCCCTTTTGATGCGCGCAAACCTTCCGTTGGGCTGCTTGAGGGCGCGCAGGATATCGCGCTTCATTTCTTTTGCGCTGTCGTAGCGCGCGCCTCTGTCCTTCGCGGTCGCCTTCAAAACAACGTCGCTCAAAGCGCGTGAGATCCTCGGATCGATCTCATGCGGTGGCTTTACCGGCTGCTTTATGTGCTGCATCGCGATATTGACCGCAAGATCGCCGTCGAAGGGCGGTTTGCCCGTGAGCATCTCGTGAAGCATGATGCCGACTGAGTAAAGATCGCTTTTTTCGGTAACAGCCTCGCCGTTCACCTGCTCGGGCGACATGTACTCCACCGAGCCGATTATCTTGGTGCTGTCGAAGGTGTTCGTTACCCTCTGCCTTGATTTCGCTATGCCGAAATCCGTCAGCTTGATATCCTTATTATTGTTTGAAATAAGTACATTTTGTGGTTTAACGTCCCTATGGACGTAGCCGTTTTCATGGGCGCACGAGAGCGCGTCGAGCACCTTGCAGGCGATATAGCAGGCGCGCCTTTGGCTGAGCTGACCCTTGGTTTCGAGCAGATCCTTGAGCGTGTGCCCCTCTACCAGCTCCATAACGAGGTAGTGCCGCCCGTCACAAACGCCGAAATCGTAGGCGCGGACGATATTCGGATGATCGAGCGACAAAACGGCGTTTACCTCTCGCTCGAATCTTCTTATATACTCCCTGTCCTCGCAGAATTCCTTCTTAATAAGCTTTATCGCAACCTCGCGCTGCTCTGCTTCATCGAAGGCACGATAGACCTCGGCCATGCCGCCGTTTGCGATCTCGGCCTCTATTCTGTATCTTTCGGAAAGCAATCTGCCTATCATAGCGCACCTCCCGTGTTTTTCACCAACACAACGGTGATATTGTCGTTCGAGCCGTTTTCAAGTGCGGTCTCGGTGAGCTCGTCGCAGGCTTCGAGCAGATCGGCGCTTGATGCGATTATGCTCTCCATCTCCTTGAGCGAAACGCTGCCGTGCAGACCGTCGCTGCAAAGCATGATTACATCGCCGCGCTTCCAGCGCACGCTGCCCGTGTCGGCCCTTATGAATCTTGCCGTGCCTACCGCCCTTGTAAGAATGTTTCGCTGCGGATGCACCTCCGCCTGCCGCCGCGTGATAACGCCGGAGCGAACGAGCTCCTCAACAAGCGAATGATCGCGCGTTATAAGCTTCAGCGCTTCGCCGTCGAAATGATACAGCCTGCTGTCGCCAACATTTGCATAGATGAATCTTTCGGCCTCGATATACGCCATAACGACCGTGGTGCCCATGCCCATGCAGTCGCCTTCCTTATTGGCAATATCGAAGATGCATCTGTTTGCAATCGATATCGCCTGCGAAAGGAACTGCGCGGAAGGCTCCTCACGGCTTGCATCGGCAAAGTCCAATATGGCCTCTATCGCCTTTCTGCTTGCAATGTCGCCGGCTCTGTGGCCGCCCATTCCGTCTGCAACTATCGCGATTTGTTTTTCGTTTTCATCCGGCACGTGAAAGAAATCCTGATTGGACTGTCTTCGGCCTATATCGGTTCTGTGTGCGTATATCATCAGCAGTTCTCCGTGTTGCCTTTATTTTGCGAATTCGTATTTCTTTCGCTTATGCGCCTGTTTCGAAGCTGTCCGCATGCGCCCTCTATGTCCGTTCCGAGCTCGCGGCGCACTGTGGCGGAAATGCCGCGCTTATTTAAATACCCCTCAAAGGAATGTGCATATTCTCTTGAAACGCCGTTGAGCGCACGCTCTTTGACCGAGTTCAGTGGGATCAGGTTCACATGGCAGTTTATGCCACGAAGCCTTGAAGAAAGCTCCTTGGCACATTCCTCGGATGAGTTCACCTTATCAACGAGCGCATACTCGAAAATGACCCTTCTGCCCGTTGCATCCGCATAAGCCTTCGCCGCGGGAAGCAGCTCCTCCATGCGCCATTTTGAATTTATGGGCATTAGCCTGTCCCTTATCTCGTTATTCGGTGCATGAAGCGATATACAGAGCGTTATATGCGGCGCATCGTCTATCAGGCTCATTATTCTCGGCACTATACCGCAGGTGGAAAGCGAGATGTTGCGCGGGCTTATCCTCAGCCCGTCCTCCGCCGTTGCCCTTCTGAGGAAACGGACTGTATTCTCATAATTGTCGAGCGGCTCGCCGCTGCCCATCATAACGATATTTGTGACCGTACGCTTTCTATCCTCACCGTGCTCGAAGTTTTTCTCGGTTTCGAGCACCTCCGAGAGCATCTCGCCCGCCGTAAGATCGCGCACCCTTCCGTTTAAGGTGGAAGCGCAGAACGCGCAGCCCATCCTGCAGCCCGCCTGAGTGGAGATGCAGAGCGTGTTGCCGTAGCTGTAGCGCATCAAAACGCATTCCACTATATTGCCGTCCTCAAGCTCATAGAGCATCTTGGCGGTATCGTCCTTCTTAGAATAAAGCGTTTCGACGAGCTTCACGCCTCCGAACGGTAACGCCGCAAGCTTTTCGCGCAGCCCCTTCGGGATATTGCCCATCTGCTCGGGGCGGACGCCCTTTTTGAGCCAGTCCATTATTTGCGCGGCGCGAAAACGCGGCTCCTTCCACTCCGAAAGAAGCGCTTCAAGATCCTGTTTTTCTATTGATAAAAGTTCGATCATTTATGGTTCGCTTCCGTTTTTATCAGTCTTGCAATATAAAAGCCGTCCATGCCGTCGATATTCGGGAAGAGCTGGATGCCGAGCCTGCCCCGTTTTTCGCTGAACGCTGCATTTTCATTTTCACCCGCTCCGCCGCCTTCGCCCCTCAAAAGCCAAGCAAGGCTTTCCGGCGAGAAATCGGGGCGCTTTTCAAGGAATCGCTCGATATTGCCCTCGTTTTCGCGCCTTGAAACGGTGCAGGTGGAGTACACGAGCGCGCCGCCGTCCTTAACGAAATTTGCGGCGTTCAAAAGAATCTTGAGCTGGATATCGGCAAGCTCCGCTATTCCCTCGTCGGTGCGCCGGATCAGCGCATCGGGCTTGCCTCCGCCTCCGAGCCCCGAACAGGGCGCATCGCAGAGCACTATATCGTATTTTTCGCCGCTTTCCTGCGCAGATGAAGCATCAACGGTATTTAAAACGCAGTTCGTAACGCCGAGCCTATCGAGCGCCGAGCGCATCAGCTCCGTGCGGTGCTCATGCAGCTCCCATGCGGTAACGGAGCCCCTGTTCCTCATAAGACTTGCAAGATACGCGCTCTTTCCTCCGGGAGCGGCGCAGGTATCGAGCACGCTCATGCCCTCGCTCACGCGGCAGGCGCGAACGCACAGCATCGCGCTCTCGCTCTGCACGGCGAGCTTTCCTTCCTTAAATAGGGGCAGCTCCGCGACGTTTATGCCGCCATCGAGCACGAGCGCGTTTTTATCGTATTTTCCAAGAGAAAAGGCTATACCCTGCTCTTCCAGCTCGGCTTTGAGCGCATCGGTCGTGAAAGGATACTGTGCGCGCACTGTCAATTCATGCACCCTTGAAGAGAGCATGTCCTGCGCGAAATCGAGTCCGAGAGCATTGACGTATTCGCCCGCAAGCCCCTTTGGGATGCCGTAGCGCACGCTGAGCCGCTCCGCAGGGTCCTTGGGAAGCGGAAAGAGCCTGTTTTCGGCATTATCACGAGCGATAGCGCGAAGCACGCCGTTCACAAAGCCGCAGAGTTTCGCCTTGCCTATATCGCGTGTCAGCTCCGCCGCACCGTTCACCGCGGCATGATCGGGCGCATCCATGAACATAAGCTCGGTTATGCCGATTCGCAGAATATTTCTTATGCTGCCCTGCACCCTGCCCTTGGCGTAATGCGCGATAAGATAATCGGCATACGAGGCATTCTCAAGCACCGTATACACAAGAGCGGTCACGCTCGAAGCTCGCCTCGACTCCGCGCCGTTCAAGGCTTCCTTGAGAGCAAGGTTTGCATAGGCATCGTTTGCGGTCACATCCTTGATGACCTCGTACGCAAGGCGCCGAACGCCCTTTTCTGCATTACCACGCTTTATTTCGTTTTCAAATGCGCCGCTCATGCCTTTTCGGGCGCATCGAACACAACGCCGAGCAGCTTTTTGCCGTTCAGCGCGGCTTTTGCGTCCATACGCTTTGAGTTCGGGAACTGAAGCTCCCTGATTTCGATATAGCCGTCGCCCGTTTTAACCACGAGCCCCTTCTTGGAGCTTGCGATAACGCATTCGCCCATAGCGGCGTTCTCCCCCGCCGCTTTTGCTTCATCAAAGAGCGGCGAAGCCTCGCTCAAGGGCTTGGTTTTGAAGATCTTGATATTATCGCCGCCGCATTTTGCGTAGGCGATCGGCGAAGGATCCATTCCGCGAACGAGGTCGTGTATTCTCTGCGACGGGAGCGCAAAGTCGATCTGCGCCTCGCTCTTTTTGATGGTTTTGCAGTGCGTGGCTTCTTCGGCATTCTGCGGCGTGCGCGTGAGCGTTCCGTCCTCAAGCGCGGTTATCGTTTCCTTCAGAAGCTCCGCGCCGAGCGCAGCAAGGCGGGCGTACAGCTCGCCATAAGTCTCATCCTCGCCAATTTCTACTTCCTTACATAGCAGTATATCTCCCGTGTCCATGCCGATATCGGTCAGCATGGTGGTGCAGCCCGTTACCTTCTCGCCCGCGATTATCGCGCTCTGTATGGGCGATGCGCCGCGATACTTGGGCAGTATGCTGCCGTGAACGTTTATGCAGCCGTATTTCGGCACGGAAAGATTCTCCTTTGAAAGAAGCTGACCGAATGCCGCTGTCACCATCAGCTCGGGTGCGAAGTCCGAAAGCGCCTTGAGCCCCTCCTCGGAGCGTATCCTTTCAAATTGGTAAACGGGCAGCCCCGCCTCGAGCGCAAACACCTTAACCTCGGGCATGGCGAGGGATTTGCCCCTGCCCTTGGGCCTGTCCGGCTGAGTGAATACTGCTATCTCATGCCCGTTTTCAACGAGCATTTTCAATGATGGAACGGCGAATTCGGGCGTTCCCAAAAAGGCTATCCTCATTCTTCTCCGTCCTCTTCGCAGTCCTCGTCCGCTTCCTCGGTGAAGCCCTCGGGCGGCTCGGTCACCTTTTCAAGATATACGTGCCCGTCAAGATGATCGTTTTCATGCATTACACAGCGGGCGTGCAGCCCTTCGCATTCGTATTCCATCAGCTCGCCATCGCGGTTATAGGCTCTGAACACGACTCTATCTGGGCGCACAACGTAGCCCGAGCGGTTCGGGAAGGATAAGCAGCCCTCCATGCCGCCCTGTTCGCCGCTCGTTTCGATTATTTCGGGATTTATCGCCTCGATCAGCCCGTCGCCGCAGTCCATAACGAAGACGCGGCGCAGGATCCCCACCTGGGGCGCGGCAAGACCCACGCCCTCCGCGGCGTACATGGTCTCCGCCATATCGTCGAGCAGATCGTGGAGCCTTTTATCGAATTTTTCGACGGGTCGAGCCTTTTTATATAAGCAGCTCGCATCGTCCTTGAATATGTTTCTGACTGCCATTTTAGTTTCTCCGATGCTTTTGTTTTTTCGGGCGGCGGAGCATTGTTTGGTTTGATCCGTTCCGGATGCGCTTATACTCACCGCCTAAATATCCATTATAATTATAGCATGGACTGTTGCAGAAGAAAAGTCCCTAAGCGATTTTTCGTTTTTTGCGCTTTTCGCGCCCCGCCCCTAAGCATCCGCGATCGCCTCCGCGTATTCCGTCGAACTCGAGCCTTGCGCGATAAGAATGCGCGCATACTCGTTCATTATCGGGCTCGGCCGCTCCTTCCGATCGAAAAGATATCTTCTCATTCCCTCCGCTGCGGCGGTTTCGGCGTTTTCGGCAACCCGCACTTTTATTCTAAGCTCCTTTTCAAAAAGCTCGCCGATGCCGTGCATTTTCGCTCCCCCGCCGATCAGCGTAACGCCCGTATCCACAAGATCCGCACATGCCTCGGGCGGCAGCCTTATCATATCCGCCGCGAAGGATACGATGCATTTCATTCCGCCGAGCGCAGCGGCGCGGATAACGTCCGCATTCGCATCCACGGCGCGGGGAAGCCCATCGCCCAATGAGCGCCCATCCACCGTAAAGCCGAGCCGATCGAGGTTCATCTTAATAAGCTCCGCCGTGCGCGCCCCGATGCGCACCCTATGCACCGAGGCGAAATAGTTTTGTATCGCCCTCTCTGCAAGCTCACTTCCGAAGCTCTCGCAGCACTCTACTATTATTCCGCCCGCGCATACAGCGGCGCAGCAAATGCTCTGCGCTCCGATATCCACGAGCAGCTTTGCCCTGCTTGCTCCAAGCTCCTCGCCCGCCCCAAGCATGCCCATGAGCGAGCGCGACAGAATGCGAACTCCGCGAAAGCCCGCCGCCTCGGCCGCCTTTTCAAACGCGCGGAGCCTTTGAAGCGGCATGGTTCTATTAAGAGCGATAAAAAGCTCCGTATTTCGCGGCGATCCCCTTCTTCCGCCATACTTTTTTATAAGCTCCGAAAGCAGCGCTGCGAGCAGCCTCGAGTTCACGCAGCAGCCGTTTTTTATGGGAGCGACCCTTCCGTATTCCGCAAATTCGGCGCATCTTCCAACGGAGCGCACATGCCTTTCGCATGCCGCCATTGAAACAAGCGATGGCTCTGTTACGGTGCCGCCGCGCAGCGCCAGCCTTGTGTTTTTTGAGCCGAGATCGACTCCGATGCAAGCTTTAAACATAATAAACCTCCGAAGCACTCATAAAAAAGAGTATTCCGAAGGTCGGTATTAATTCCTTATTCCGCGCTTATGCACTTCAGCGAAAGCTTCGCGGCAGCACACCAACGCTTTTAAGCATTCTATACGCTCTTGGCAGCGGCAGCCCAATGACGGTGAAATAGTTTCCCTCCACCTTCCGAACGAACATTCCGAAGGGTCCCTGAATGCCGTAGGCACCCGCCTTATCCATCGGTTCGCCCGAGGCAACGTATTTTTCGATTTCCTCCTCGCTCAGCTGCGCAAAGGTAACGCGCGTTATATCGCATTCAACGAGGCGCTTTTCGGCGGTAATGACCGCAACGCCCGTATAGACCTCGTGCGTTTTGCCCGAAAGCTCCGCAAGGATGCGCCTCGCATCTTTTTCATCCGAGGGCTTGCCAATTATGCTTCCATTATGGTATACTATGGTGTCTGATCCGAGCACGGCCATGTCGCTCTGCGCGCATGCGCCGCCCTGCTTAAAGCGAGCCGAATCAAGGCGCTCGAACACCTCCGCTGCCTTCGCTTCGGCAAGCTTTGAAACAAAGCTTTTCGGATCGGATTCGTCGATGTGCTCATCCGACCTCGACACCTCTATCTCGAAGTCGTAGCCGCACATTTCAAGCAGCTCGCGCCGCCTCTGCGATGCGCTTGCAAGTATCAGCTTCATTTGCTTGTTCTCCGTGTTTATCAATGCTGTTTTCGGCATGATATCGCGGAGCCGCTGCGGGCTCGGCTCATGCCGATACGGCTATCTTATCAATTTATGCGCTTCAAATCAACAGTTTAATAAACAAACTAAATTTTTTTAATGCTCGGTGGGTAAAAGTGTTGCAAAGTGGGTTTGAGTGTGCTATAATGGGGCTTGAGGATAGTAAAAGTGGGGATTTAGCCCCAATATTGCGCGAAAGGAGGGCACGACATGTTCAAGGGTTCCAGCAGAAACACCGTTGATGCAAAGGGCAGGATCACCGTGCCCGTCCGCTGGCGCAGCGAGCTTTCCGAGAATCTTGTCGTCATGTACGGTTTGAGCAACAGGGCGGATGATAAGTATCTTCAGCTTATGAACCTTGATGTTTTTGAAAAGACCTATGGCGGCATCGCAGGCTCCTCGATGTACGACAGTGCATTCGGCAGAGCCAAGCGATTCATCCTCTCCAATGCAGAGGATGTCAACCTTGACAAGAGCGACCGCCTTTTGATCCCGCAGCATCTCATCAAGTATGCGGGCCTCGGCGGCGAAATAATGCTTTTCGGCGTGGGCGACCATGTTGAGATCTGGGATCCCGAGCGCTACGCGCAGTCCATCGAAGGCTATGGCGTTGTTGAATTCTCCAACGATGCATCGGCCTATGAAAAGCAGCGCGAGTTAAGACCCTCCCCCGTCTCCGACTGAACGCTATGCAGAGCACGTATCACGTTCCGATAATGCTCGGCGAAGCACTCGAGCTTTTAAACCCCGAACGCGGCGGTGTTTTTGTTGACGGCACCCTCGGCGGCGGCGGTCACAGCGCGGGAATACTCTCCCTTCTTCCCGAGGGAAGCAGACTTTTCGGCATCGACCGCGATGACGAAGCTATCGAAGAAGCAGGAAAAAGATTTGGCGATAACTCGATATTTACTGCCATACACGGTAATTTTTTCGATATGCGCACCCTGCTCGCCCCCTACGGTGTCAACGGCGCGGACGGCATAATGCTCGATCTCGGTGTCAGCTCCCATCAGCTCGATGATGCGAGCCGCGGCTTCTCATACATGAGCGAGGCGAAGCTCGACATGAGAATGGACAGAAGCCAAAATATAAGTGCATTTGACGTCGTAAACACCTACCCAAAGTCGCAGCTGTATGATATAATAAAGTATTATGGGGAGGAGCGTTACGCTTCCCGCATTGCAGATGCGATCGACAGAGAAAGACAAGCCTCTCCCATCGACACGACTACCCGTTTGAGCGAGATTGTGAAGCGCGCAATGCCCGCTGCGGCAAGGCGCGAAAGCCAGCATCCCGCCAAGCGAACCTTCCAGGCAATTCGCATCGAAGTCAACGGCGAACTCTCCGGGCTTGAAGAGGCCATAACGAACGCCGCAAGGTTTTTAAACCCAGGCGGCGTGATAGCGGTGATAACCTTCCATTCGCTCGAGGATCGCATAGTTAAAAGGGTTTTCAAAGCCCTTCAAGATCCCTGCACCTGCCCTCCAAGTGCTCCTATCTGCACCTGCGGCAAGGAAAGGGAGATCGAGATCATCACAAATAAACCGCTCACTGCAGCGGATACCGAGCTTGAGGCCAACCCGAGATCGCGCAGCGCAAAGCTGCGTGCGGCAAGAAAGCTCATTCGATAAATGCTCATAAATTCTTAGGGGGAAGAATAACATGGCTAAGAACACGGAATTAAACGCAGCCGCAAAGGGTAAGGAGCGCATCTATGCTCCCAGCAACGGCTCGCTTGCATACAGAACAGATTACGCATACCGCACCGCACAGCTTGCCCCCGCTCAAAAGCGCAGGCAGCAGAATGCGCAAAGCACCGAAAACCGCAGAAAGGCGGCTCGCAAGAGCCTCTCCCTCCGTGCGTTTTTAAAGCAAAACCGCTTTATGCCCAAGCTTTTCACGGTGGGCTGCGCAGCGGCGGTCGCGGCGGTGGCATTTTACACGGTGATCCGTTTCGCCGGTATCGCCGGTGTTCAGGCAAATATCAACGACTTAAACCGCCAAATCGAAAGCACCCGGAGCTCCATCGAGGGACTTTCATTCAGCGCACAGCCCGTTATAAACGCGGCTGAGTTCGCAGAGGCAGCCGGGCTCGTTCAAGCACAGCCCTGAAAATACGATATTAGCCGCGCCGCCGATCATTCCGTTTAACGATAATGAAAGGATGCTTTTTCCGAGCATAGGCGCGGAAATCGTTTTGCCCAATGAATATCCGATTGATCCCCGGGGGAAACAAGAAACCCCACAAAAAACATAAGCACAGCAGGGCGGAAAGCGCCTTTGATCCCGCGGCATCCTTTAAAAGAAGAGTGCCGTGGTTGCTTCTTATACTGATTTTACCGTTTGTCGTGCTGATCTGCCGCATATTTTACCTTCAGGTGATCCACCGCTCTTCGCTGCTTCAAAAGGCGCAGAGCCAGTGGCGCAGAACCACCCCCATCACCGCTTCGCGCGGCACTATAGTTGACGAAACGGGGCTGGAGCTCGCCGTAAACACCTCGGCATATCAGATCGTCGTTTGGCCGCAGGCGGCGAAGGATTCCGAGAAGCCGCGCATAGCGAGCGAGCTTTCCTTGCTTCTCGGCGTTGATGAAGAGAACCTGCTTTCAAAGCTCAAGAGCACCCGCATCAACGAATACGTTGTGAAGCGGCAGGTGGATAAGAGAGTTGCCGATTCAGTCAAGGAGCTTCGCCTTGGAAACGGCGTTGGCATTCTTTCCGATATTAAGCGCTATTATCCCTACGGCTCCCTGCTCTCGCAGACCATAGGCTTCACCACGGTTGACAGCGTTGGTCAGAGCGGGCTTGAAATGACACTCGACAAATATCTTACCGGCCGCGACGGCAAGTACATTGCCGAGACCGACCGCGCCGGAGCCCTTATTCCCGGCAGCGAGGAGGTCTACATCGAGCCAGAGGACGGCAGCAAGGTTCGCCTGACGGTTAATTCCTACTTCCAAAGCTATCTTGAAAACGCGCTCGAGGAGGCCGTTTCCGTAAACAACGCATCAAACGCACAGGGAATAATTCTCGACGTGACCACGGGCGCTATAAAGGCGATATCCACAAAGCCCGATTTTGATTTGAATTCCCCTCCGAGGAGCGATCTTGAGGCGCTCTCGGCGCTCTCAAAAAACAGAGTCGTGACCGATGCATACGAGCCCGGCTCCACCTTCAAAATACTGACTCTTGCGGCTGCGCTCGATTCGGGCAGCACTTCGCTATCTTCAAGCTTCTACTGCAACGGCGGTTACATCGTGAACGGTGAGCGCATAAAGTGTTGGAGGCATGCCGGGCACGGCAGCCAGAGCCTCACAGTGGCCACCGAGAACAGCTGCAACGTTTGCTTCATGCAGCTTGCCCTCTCCATGGGCTCCGAAAAGCTTTACGACTACCTCTATGCCTTCGGACTCGCCCAGAGCACCGGCAGCGGACTTCCCGGCGAATCAAGCGGCATAGTTACAAACAGAAAATACGTTAAGGACAACGATCTTGCGAGGATCGGCTTCGGGCAGAGCATCGCGGTCACACCCATCCAGCTCGCTTCGGCAGTCGCTGCGGCGGTAAACGGCGGCGAGCTGCACACCCCCTACGTGGTGGAGCAGATAGTTTCCCACGACGGCACCGTGCTTTACGAGATGGACACCGCGCCCGTTCGCAGGGTCATCAGCGAGGAGACCTCGCTCAAGGTTCGGCAGATACTCCAATCCGTTGTTGATAACGGCACCGGAAGAAACGCCAAGATCGAAGGCTATGCCGTTGGCGGCAAGACCGGCACGGCGCAGAAATACGATAAATACGGCAGGGTTTCCCAGGGCAGCTATATCTGCTCCTTCATAGGCTTTGCACCGGCGGATGAACCGCGCTATCTCTGCCTGATACTCGTTGATGAGCCGCACGTCAGCTCCATCTTCGGCAGCACCGTTGCCGCTCCCTACGTTCGCAGAGTGCTTTCGGATATCCTCCAATACGCCAAGGTGCCGAGGAGCGATATAAACAGCGTTTCGGTCGAGCTGCCCAAGCTCACCGGCATGACGGCGAGCGAAGCTGCGGCGAAGCTTTCCGAGCTTGGACTCTACGGCATCTACGAATGCGATGAGCCCGTTACGCTCCAGGTCCCCGCCGCGGGTCAGAGCGTTCCCTACGGTTCGTCCGTGCTCCTGTATACGGGGCATGAGGGCGAGACCGCGGAAGCCGACGAGCCCTATTACGTTGAAATGCCAAATCTTATCGGCATGACTCCTCTTCAGGCCTACGACGCGCTCAAGCAGCTCGGACTGAAAATGAACGCCGAGCCCGCTGATCCCTATGGAGAGGTATATGCGCAGAGCATTTACGCCCGCCAGATGGTGGAATACGGCTCGACCGTAACGGTCTATTTCAAGGCCACCTCGCCCATCGTTACCTCCGCGCCCACTGCGGTGCCCACGGAGGCACCCACGGAGGTGCCTGCAGCGGCAGAGACGAGCGAGCAGCCTCAGCCTTAGACAGCGAAGCTCCCCTTCCCCGCCCCATTTCGGCAGGAAGCGGCAGCATTCATTTCCAATAAACACATCCCGCCTTCGGGGGAAGGAGACAAAAATGCGTATCAGCGCAATGACCGAGAATATAGAACATAATCTAATCGGAAACGATGCGGAGATCAGCGAGATCGCCTACGACTCAAGAAAGGTCAAACCGGGCAACCTGTTTTGCTGTATCAACGGCACCCATAAGGACGGGCACGAATATGCCGAAGCCGCCGTCAAGGCGGGCGCTGCGGCGCTGCTCGTTGAAAGGGAGCTGCCGTTCGACGTTCCGCAGATACTCGTTGAAAACTCCCGCGTTGCCATGGCAGAGATAGCCGAAAACTTCTTCGGTCATCCGCTCGACGGCATACCCGTGGTGGGTATAACCGGCACCAACGGCAAGACCACCACCACCTACATGATAAAGGCGATCTGCGAGAAGGTCGGCATGAAGGTGGGACTTATCGGAACCATCCGCAACCTCATCGGCGATCACATCATCCAAACCGAGCTCACCACTCCCGAGAGCGTTGAGCTGCAGCGCGTTTTCCGCATGATGAAGGATGCCGGAGTGGATATAGTTATAATGGAAGCAAGCTCCAGCGCGCTCGATCAGGACAGGGTGCACGGCATAGAGTTCGTGGTTGGCGGCTTCACCAATCTGACTCAGGATCACCTCGACTACCACAAAACCTTCGACAACTATCTCGAGGCAAAAAAGATAATGTTCAGGCGCAGCAAATTCGCCGTTATGAATGCGGACGATATCCACAGCGACATGCTGCTTGCCGGCTTGAACCTCCCCGCGATGCGCTACGGCGTTCGCACCAACACCGCCGATATCCGCGCAACGAATATTGATATTTGCCCCACCTACGTGGAGTTCGACATGATCTGCACCTTGGGAGTGCAGCATATAACGGTTCCCATACCCGGCCTGTTCAACGTTTTCAACGCGATGCTCGCCGCCGGAATCTGCATCAGGCTCGGCATAGGGCTTGATGATATCGCAGCTGGGCTTGCAAGCGTTGTGAGCGTTTCGGGCAGAATGGAAACGCTCCCCACCGAGGGCTTTAACTTCTCCGTCATCCTTGATTTTGCCCATACCCCCGACGGCCTTGAAAACCTGCTCACCTCGGTTCGCGAATTCGCCAAGGCTCGCATCATAACCGTTTTCGGCTGCGGCGGCGACCGCGACAACACCAAGCGCCCAATTATGGGCGAGACGGCGGCAAGGAATTCCGATCTTTGTGTCGTTACCTCCGATAACCCCCGCACCGAGGATCCGATGCGCATAATCAAGATGGTGCTTGAGGGCGTTGAAAGAACGAGCTGCGAGCACGTGGTGATCGAAAACCGGCGCGAAGCGATCAAATACGCGCTCAGCGTTGCCGAGAAGGACGATATAATCGTGCTTGCTGGCAAGGGTCACGAATACTATCAGGATATAAACGGCATCAAGTACCCGTTCGACGAAAAGGCGATCGTTGCGGAGCTGCTTGAAGAGATGCGCGGCTGAAGCCGAAAACGAGCCTCGGCGCATGGAAGTACCGTTCAATAAATAAACCAATACCCGTTAAGAGAGGTTTTACTCATGCAAAGGATGATCTTCGCTTTTCTCGAAGCGGCAGCGATAACGATGCTCATATCCCCCGCCTTCATTAAGATGCTTCGCCGTTTGAAATACGGTCAAGTGGAGCGCGAGGAGGGTCCCCACGCCAAATCCGCGAAGGAAGGCACTCCGACCATGGGCGGCATCATGTTCATCATCGGCATCATCGCCGCTGTGCTCATCTCAAGCAAGTACAATATCGCGCTTGAATACTCCATTCCCTCGCTGCTTATAATGATAGCGTTCGGGCTCGTGGGCTTCCTCGATGACTTCATCAAGGTCAAGTTCAAGCGCAATCTCGGTTTAAAGGCGTATCAGAAGATAATAGCGCAGTTTTTGCTTGCTTTCATCGTTGCCTTCTACGCCTACAAGAGCGGCAACATCGGCTCGAAGCTTTACAGCCCCATCTTCGGCGAGATCGAGCTCGGCTGGTTCTACGTTCCCTTCGTGATGTTCACCGTTATCGCGATCGTGAACAGCGCGAATCTCACCGACGGTCTTGACGGACTGCTCTCGGGCACTACCCTTATCTATTCCCTTGCGATGGGCGCGCTCTTCCTGTATTTCGCGAAGGCGTTTGCCGCCGATTTCATCAGCGACAAGCCCATCTTCACCGCTGCAAGCGACGGCATGCTCAACATGGGCATCTTCGCCTTTGCGGTCGCGGGCGGCTGCCTCGGCTTTTTGAAGAGCAACAGCTACCCCGCCAAGGTCTTTATGGGCGACACCGGCTCGATGGCGCTCGGCGGCGCGATGAGCGCAATGGTCATCTACAGCCGCTCCCCGTTCCTGTTCCTTTTGATGGGCTGCTGCATCGTTGCCTCCGCAGTGAGCGTGGTGCTGCAGGTGGGCTCCTTCAAGCTTCGCCACGGCAAGCGCATCTTCAAGATGGCGCCCCTGCACCATCATTTTGAGCTGCTCGGTCAGCCCGAGACCAAGATAGTTTCCGGCTACATGATAGTTACGGCGATCTGCTGCCTTGCGGCACTGGCGCTGTTTATGTAAATGAAACAACACCCCTGCCGGTTTTCCGGCGTTACCCCGAAAAAGACCGATCGGGGAAGGCATTTTGACCGCGATTCTTGTTGGCGCTTGGCGCGGTCGAGGCTTGGCATCGCCGAGGGTTTTGAGAGATAAGCATCGGCACATCCCTCAAGAGTCTCGGTTCCCCGATCGGTTTTTGAAAGACTCTTTTTTAAGCGCCCGCATTTTAACAAGGAGGATCTGAAGAATGGAAAGAGCCCCCAAGCAAAACGGAAAAACAGCCCTTATCGTGGGTATGGCGAAGAGCGGTATAGCCTCCGCCAAATTGCTTTATAAAAAGGGTTACAGAATAATAATAAACGATCTCAAGAGCGAGATAGAGGGCATCGACGAGGCGCTTGCCTCCATTCGCTATACCGATCTCCTCGGCGTTGCGCCCGAAGCCTTGCTCGACGAGGCCGATCTTATGATACTCTCCCCCGTTATTCCCATATTCAAGCCCTTCGTAAAGAGCGCGATCGCCAAGGGCATCGAGGTTATCGGAGAGATCGAGCTGGGCTACCGTTACTGCGACCGCAAAACGCGCTTTGTGTGCATCGGCGGAACGAACGGCAAAACCACCACCACTGCGCTCACAGGCAAGATATTCGAGGCGCATCACGCATCCGTGGGCGGCAGAAGCTTCACCCTCGGCAATATCGGCATACCGATAACCGAGCATGCGCTTGAGACCCGAGCAGGCGACACCGTTGTGGCGGAGACCGCCTCGCTCCAGCTTGAGAGCATAGTGGACTTCCATGCAAACGCCGCGGGACTTTTGAACATTACCGAGGATCATCTCAACCGCTTCGGCAGCATGGAGGCCTATATCGCCGCCAAGATGCGCATGTTTGAGAATCAGACCGAAAAGGATTTCGCCGTTCTGAACGCGGACGATCCCATAGTCGCCGCCGCCGAAACGAGGGCGAAAAAGCTGTTCTTCTCCCGTCTTCACGAGGTTGAAAACGGCGCTTTCGTAAGGGACGGCATGATCGTTTTCCGCATGGACGGCGAGGAGACCGAGCTCATTCCCGCAGACGAGCTCGGCATCATCGGCGCTCACAACCTTGAAAACGCGCTCTGCGCCGTATGCCTCTCGCTTTCGATGGGCGTTGCCCCCGAGACCGTTTGCGAAGTTCTTCGCTCCTTCAAGGGCGTTGAGCACCGCATCGAATACACGAGGGAGTTCATGGGCGTTACCTTCTACAACGATTCCAAGGGCACGAACCCCGAATCCACCGTCAAGGCCGTTGAAGCCATGACAAAGCCCACCGTGCTCATACTCGGCACCGGCAACTACGATAAAAACAGCGACTATCGCCCCGTTTTCCGCGCTTTCAACGGCAGGATAAAGGCTGTTGTCGTGAACGGCTCGAACACCGAAGCCATCCTGAAGGCGGCTGCGGACGAGGGCTATGAAAACATCCACGCCTGCCCCGACGATTTCAGAGAGATCATCTATTCGGCATTCTCCTACGCCGAGCCCGGGGACGCGGTGCTGCTCTCCCCCGCCTGCGCAAGCTGGGGCATGTTTGACAATTTCGAGCAGCGCGGCGACGTTTTCAAGCAGATCGTCAACGAGATGAAGGAAGACGACAAAAATCTTTGAGCCTATTGCGCGGGGAAACGGTAATGCGTTTCCCCTGCGCATCATATGATTGCCAAAACATGGCAAGGAGAGCTTTTTTTCGATGGAGAGCAACGTAACACCGATCAAATTTCGCAACACAGCGAACAGGCGGCGCCGAGACAACGCTGCGCCGGCAAAGCAGGGAATGGATTTCTTGCTTTTTTTCGCCGTTTGTGCTATCTCGCTTTTCGGCATCGTGATGCTGTTTTCGGCAAGCTATTATAAGGCGCTTTCGGAAACCGGCAACGTTATGAGCATTGTTCGCAATCAGATCGGCTACCTTGTTGCGGGCATACTGATAATGTTTTTTGTTTCCCATTTCAACTACAATATCCTGCGAAAGAAGTGGCTGCTTATAACCGCTTATCTCGTCATGCTCGGACTTCTTGCCGCAACGCTCCTATGGGGCCGCACGGTGCTCGGCGCAAGGCGCTGGCTCTATATCGCAGGCATCGGTATGCAGCCTTCGGAGCTTGTTAAATTCATTCTCGTTGTTTGCATGGCCTATTATATAAGCACCTATCCCAAGCGGATATGCACGCTCAAGGGCTTCAGCTTCCTCATCGCAATGGCGCTGCCGCCCATTGTGCTGATTTACTTCCAGCCCAATATGTCCATGATAATCATTATAGTGGCGCTCACCGCCGTTATGGTATTTTTAGGCGGCGCACCTTGGAAATATCTCGGCTCGGTTGCCGGTATAGGTGTTGCCGGAATAGGCGTTCTTACGTTCGTTGCCGGCTACAGAACGGACAGAATCACGGCCTGGATCGATCCATGGAAGGATCCCTCCGGCAAGGCGTATCAGGTGATCCAGTCCATGTATGCCTTTGCAAACGGCGGTTTTCTCGGTCAGGGCTTCAACAACAGCCGTCAAAAGCTGCTGTTTCTTCCCGAGATGGAAAACGACTACATCCTCGCCATAATAGCAGAGGAGCTCGGCTTCGTGGGCGTTGCGCTGCTGCTTGCCGCATACGCTTTCGTTATCTACCGCGGCATTAGGATAGCTCTTTCGGTCAAGGACCGCTTTGGCTCCCTCACCGCATTCGGAATAACCTGCGCGATAGCGTTTCAGGTTATTGTAAACGTTGGCGTGGTCACAAACGCCTTCCCTTCCACGGGTCAGTCGCTGCCCTTCATCAGCGCAGGCGGCTCGTCCCTGCTGGTGTTCATGGGGGCTATCGGCGTGCTTTTGAGCATTTCGAGAAATATGAAAACCTCCAAAACGCCTGCTATCAAAGCGACCGACAACTGATGTGCGATGCGCATTTATCAATGAATCAGACGGTGGATCAATACGATGGACAAGCTTAACGATACTCAAAAGAACAGGGAACGCATAAAAAGCGGCATTACAAGCCGCCGCAAGAGCGGCGAGCACATACGCGATCTGCACAAAAATGGCAGGCGCAATGCATCGTTTCCGTCCGTCGATCCGAAATTTGAGATGGATCCCATTCTGAAACAAGAGGACGGCGGCTCGAGCGATGCTCAGCCCTCCTCCGCCCTGCCCGAAACCGATGCAGCGAGCAGCACGACCCCAAAACGCGGCTCGAAAAGGGACGGAAGCTCCAAGCACACCAAAAAAGCGCGAAAGCTGGATACCTCCGGCGTTGAGGATGCGCGCGGCATAAGCCACGAGCAGCGCAGGCGCAGGCAGACGAGACGCGATCTTATGAAGGTGCTCTGTGTGCTGCTTTGCATCATTATGCTTTTCGCGGCGGCAGCCCTTATCAAACGCTATACGACCGTTAAAACCATCACCGTTTCGGGCTCGCGACTGTACGGGGATGCCCAAATTCTGAGCATCGCCGGCATAAGCACCGGCCAAAGCATCTTCAAGATCGATGAAAGCGAGCTGCGCAGCGCCATCGATTCCATACCGAGCGTTCACACCAAATCCATCAGAAAGGTTTATCCAAACAAGATCGAGATACAGGTTGAGGACGTTTTTGCACGCGCATACATCCCCGGCGCGAACGGCAAATACACCGTCATCAGCGCCGATGGCTACGTTTTAAGCATAGTGGACGAGCCCGAAGAAGGGCTGCTTGAGATCCGCGGCCTCGCGGGCTACGGCTTCTCCCCCGCCGCCTATATCGACGACAGCGCCCACAATATCCGCACCGTTGGCGCGCTCAAGCTCATAAAGGCCATCGACGAGCGAGGCTACTCGGACTGCGTTCGCTACATCGACCTCTCGGGAGCGGTCTATACCCGCATTGGCTTGGACTACGGCTACATTGCCGTGCTCGGTGCCGTTACGACTGCGCCCGACTGCATCGATATTGCGATCAGCGCATACGAGCGTTTCCTGCCCGTTTACCCGAACGGCGGCACTATAAACGTTTTCAGCGGCTCGAGCATCGTGGACTTCACGCCGAACGCACCGTGATCCGCACCATCTTTATGCAAAAGCCCGACACGGCACCGTGCGGTTCAAAAGCCTATAAAACGAAAAATTTGCGATTTCTTTTAGTTTGTATACCATTTGCTATTGCGCACGGCAAAGCTGCTATGGTATAATGAAAATGTATATGTTTGGCGGTATTCCGCCGTTATGATGCATTGCCCGCGCGAGTTATTTGATTCGTGCGCGGAAACAAACCCACTCCATCGACGGAAGTTTACCAATGAAACGCAGTTTTGTGATCGACATCGGCTCGAGCAAGGTCTCCTTTCTGGATGCCTCGGCTTCGGGCGGAGCACTCGTTATAAACAGGTTCGAGACCTGCCCCTATGCGGGTTACTCCCTCGGCCGCCTGCCGAACGCAGCCTCCCTCTCGGAGGCTGTGGACGAGCTGCTTTCAATGGTTTCCCAAAGATTCGAGCTTCGTGCGCGCACCGTTTCTGTCGGCATTCCTGCTCCGTTCATCGAGAGCCTTTTGACCTTTCACGAGGTCAAAACGCCCTCCGGCAGAGTTACGGAAAACGATCTTGACTACCTGATCGAGTGCGCCGAGGAGGTCGATACCCCTTCGGGCTTCGTGCTGATGCACACCACGCCCTATGAATACGCCGTAAACGGGCTTTGCTGCGGAGGTTCGCCCATCGGGCTGCATTCCACCAAGCTTTCCGCCGGCTTTTGCCACGCCTTTGCGGATGAGCGCCTCGTTTCGCTCATTTCGGAAGCCGTGGATTCCGCAGGCTGGCGCATGGGCTCGCTTATATCAAGCCCCACGGCCTGCGCATCCTTCACCATTCCGTTCAACGCAAGGCTGAACGGCGCTGTTTTGATCGACTGCGGCGCATCGCATTGCGACGTTTCCGCGATCAAGGGAAACGCGGTGCTTCGCACGGAATCCTTCGGTATAGGCGGAGCGCATTTTGCAAACGATATTGCATACGGCTTCGACCTCTCCCCCGCCGCTGCCGATGAGCTGAAGCGCGCATACTGCTTCGGCCTCGACTATTCACATTCTTCGGAGCCCGTGCGGGTCCAGTCCGACCCCTCGCTTTTGGTGGATCCTCTCGATCTGCAGCTCATAGTCGAAGCCCGCGCCGATGAATTTGCGGACAGGCTCATCTATGCGCTCGACTCCTTCGTTGGAGTTATCCCCGCGGGAGCGCCCGTGTATCTCGTGGGCGGCGGCCTTTCGGACATGCGCGGCTGCATCGATTTTCTTTCAAAGCGAACCGGCAGAAGCATCATCGCAAACGCACCCAAAGCGGGAAAGCTGAGCGGAGTGCGCCATGCGCCCACCCTATCGCTCGCGCATTTCATGCTGTATGACGGCGATATCGACGAGCGCGGCTACAGTGCTCTTGAGTCGGGGGCGAACCGCGTTCTCGGCGGTGTAAAGGAGTTTTTCAATATGGGCGCCATCGCCCGAAAAAATAAAAAAGATTAATCCATACGAATACTCAAAGGAGGTATTTTATCCTATGGCATTTGAAATCGAACTTGATAACGACCGCGGCAACGTTGCCCAGCTCAAGGTCGTCGGCGTCGGCGGCGCGGGCGGCAACGCGGTCAACCGAATGGTTGACTTCGGCGTTCGCGGCGTGGAATTTATCGCCGTCAACACCGACAAGCAGGCGCTGAATACCTCCAACGCCGACGTGCGCATCCAGATCGGTGAAAAGGTCACCAAGGGTCTCGGCGCGGGCTCCAAGCCCGAGGTCGGCAAGGCCGCAGCCGAGGAGAGCATCAAGGATATCGAAGAATCGCTTCGCGGCGCGGATCTCGTTTTCGTTACCGCCGGCATGGGCGGCGGCACCGGCACCGGCGCTGCTCCCATCGTTGCCAAGAAGGCAAAGGATCTCGGCATCCTCACTGTCGGCGTTGTGACCAAGCCCTTCAATTTTGAAGGCCGTCCCCGCATGAAGAACGCGATCGACGGTATCCGCGAGCTTCGCGACGTTGTGGACACGCTCATAGTTATCCCCAACCAGAGGCTGCTTGCCATCGTTGGCAAGGCTCCCGTTGAAGAAGCGCTGCGCACCGCGGACGACGTGCTCCGTCAGGGCGTTCAGGGCATAAGCGACATCATCACCAACCCCACCATGATAAACAGCGACTTTGCGGACGTTCGCACCATCCTTGCCGAAAAGGGCATGGCGCACATGGGCATCGGCAACGCGAAGGGCGACGATCGCTGCGCCGAAGCCGCTCGTCAGGCGGTTGCAAGCCCCCTGCTTGAGACCACCATCGACGGCGCGAAGGGCGTTCTTATCAACATCGTCGGCGACAGCTCCCTCAGCATGCTCGAGATCGACGAAGCGGTTTCCCTCGTTCAGGATGCCGCCGATCCCGACGCAAGCATCATCTTCTCCATGGGCACCGACGACAGCCTCAGCGACACCGTGCGCGTTACCGTTATCGCGACCGGCTTTGAGTGGCCCGATGAGCTCAACGAGATCGGTCACCACGTCAACAACCGCGTTTCCGGCATGATCCGCGGCGGCGAGACCGTTCGCCGTGAAGAGCGCGGCGGCCTCGGCATGCGTTCCGAGAATCCCGCACACTCAAGGGGAATTCGCGGAAACGAGTATCAGCACGAGCCCGAGCGCCCCGTTAGGCAGGAGAGAGCCGACAGATTCGAGAACGATTCCGCATACTCCTCCCCCATCGGCGGAAGGCGCGAGGAAGGCTCCTCCATTCAGAACAGGCGCACCATCAGCGACGATCGCCGCACCCTCGGCGATGACAGGCGCGAACAGAACGATCGCGGCGGCCTTGAGATCCCCGCTTTCCTGCGCAGGAATAAGAACAACAGAAACTGAGCCGAGCAAGGCTGTACGGAGCGGCAAAGCCGCTCCGTTTTGATAATAAAGCTGAAAACCATGCCCGAATTCATACATGATACCCAGTCCATATTTTACGAGCTTGTGAATCCAAGCCGGTTCTCCGAGCGCACCCCCATTCTCATGCTGCACGGCAACGGCGAGGATATGGAAATATTCAAGGACGTGCTGCTTCTGCTGCTGCAAGCCAAAAGCTTCGTGCTTATGGACTCAAGGCTTCACGGGCAGTCGCACCCGCTTGAAAACGGCAGCAGGCGCTTGAGCTATGAGGCCATTGCATCGGATGCACTTGCGCTCATGGAGCATCTTCATATAGGCGAATACGACGTTATCGGCTATTCCGACGGCGGCATCGCGGCGCTTATGATGGCGATGCGCTCAAAGTGCATCCGAAGGATAATGACCATTGGTGCGAACACCGACCCGAGCGGACTTACGCCCCGTTCGCGGCGCGAGATGTCCGCCGCGCATAAGACTGCGCTTGCAGAGGGCGACGAGCACACGGCGGAGCTTATGCGCCTTATGCTCGAGGAGCCCCATATCACCGATGCGCAGCTTGCCTCAATCATCTGCGAAGCAACGATCGTTCTCGGCAGCCGCGACAGGTTTATATCAAAGAAGCACTCCGAGCGCATAGCCGCGCTCATCCCCCGCGCTTCGCATATCATCATCGAGGGTGCGGGGCACGGCATACCAACCTCCAACGCAAAGGAGCTTGCCGAGCTGATCCGAACCGTTTTTTAAGCTCACCAGGCATTTTTTCGCAATTTGCGTGATTTTGCCCAAAAATGCTCAACCGTTGCCTCCCCCCATGCGTTATATAGTCAGAAGAGGAGCAATGAGGAGCTTCCGATTCATGTATTTCCTTCCTGTTTACTGTTGGCAAAAGACCGCCGTGGGCGGTCTTTTGTCGTATTAGAGCATTGAAACGGAAGGCTGCGGTTATTATCTCATATTCGGAAAGAATTCATAAAAATTTTATCAAAAACCTCAACCAAGAGCATCCTTTCCCCGTTATATGGTCAGAAGAGGAGCAATGAGGAGCTTCCGATTCATGTATTTCCTTCCTGTTTACTGTTGGCAAGAGGCCGCCCGCGGGCGGCCTCTTGTCGTTAAAAAACCCTGTGATTCTCGATTATTGGAACTTGTGGATATCTCCGCTCTCTGTTCTTTCGCAGTTTTTCGCATCCTCCTCATAGATTCGCTCTATGCGGCGGCGCTTTCTTGCATCAATAATTCCGTATGCAAGCACCATCGAGCCGAGGTATACGCCCCAAAGCAGCGGATAGAGTACGCGGCCGAGATCCTCGGCATAAGCTATCAAAAAGTAAATCGGGAAAAACGAAAATCCCATGCCAAGCACCCATAATAGGGAGTGCAGCGTTGCATTCATGGCAAATATCTTTCCCTGTATCGGTTTATCATTTTTCATTATCTCCGCCTTTTCCGCGGCGCGTGCCGCAATGCGTTCTTTGCGTTCTTTTATTCTTTTTAGCACCGGATGGAAATAGTAGAATTCGTCGCCGAGCAGCTCCTTCTCCCTGCGCAGTATAGAGGGCAAACGAACAGCGATACTTACGCCAAACAGAAACAGCAGATACCCGCATACCGCAACGATGAACAGCGGCCCCTCGATGCAGAAAATAAGCGGAGTGATTACAACAATACCTATGGCCATCGGAATGGCAACCAAGATCGCTTGCAGAACAGGTATTCCCGCCTTTATTTTGCCCAGCTTAACTGCGCCGTAGCCGGTGTAGACAAAGAACGCTTTGCGCTCGGACTTTGGCATGATCGCCTTTTCCGCAATGCGCAGCGCCCTTTGCTCCCTGCGCTCCTTAAGCATTTTAAGCCTCGGATGGGAGCTGTAAAACATTTCATCGCCGAAGATAGCCCTTTCTTTGCGCCAGACTTCCGGCAGACAGATCGCAATGTAGATGCACACGAGCAGAGCGAAAAATGCCGCCCACAGAATCGTGAACCACCAGCCGAGCTTTTGCGCATTGATCGTTATCAGGGTTGGGATGATTCCCACGGCGACCGTTGCAAACCCCAATTCCAACGTGATCAGAACGGGTCTTTTGACCTTTATCTTGCGCATTTTTACAACGCCATAGCCGGTGTTGACAAAGAACGCTTTGCGCTCAGACTTCGGTACATAGTCCCAATCCGGCGAAATGCCGAAAGCGGAGAGGAAGGCCGCCTTGCGCTCCTCGAATCGGTTCAGGCTTGGGTACAGCTCCGCAAGCGCCTTTTTGCCTATCTCGCGCTTCAGCTTTGATGCCTGCGAGTTCAACACGATAAATGCGTATGCCGTGCAAACGGAGACGACGTATAGCAGAGAGAGCAGAATGAACGGCAGCCCCTGCAGGCTATGCGCATTCATAAAGAGCATAACCGGCGGGAAGCCGAGAAGCAAGATGGAAAAACCGAGCAGCAGCGCCGATACGGCCGGATGCTGCGCGCCGATTTTTCCGCTTTTCACGGGGCAGGTGTTCGCCATGGCTTTCGTCATAATACCACCTTTCCGCGCGGTCGATGCCGCGCACCTGTTCGGTTTATTGATTATATCATATCATATTTTGTTGGTCAACACTTTTTTCTGCTTGATCGGCAGAAACGGCGCAGTCTGAAATAATTGATTTTTTTGTGAACAGCTCAACCGTTTGCGCCTCGCTTGCGTTATATCAACGGAAGAGGAGCAACGCGAGGTTCCTGTTCATGTATTCCTTCCTGTTTACTGTGGCAAGAGGCCGCCTTGGGGCGGCCTCCTGTCGTTTTCAAAGATTTTTTTCAATTCAGAGATTACTTAATGCTCAGCGAACCTTAAGCCCGCTCTCCATCTCGCTCATGGTGGTGAGCGGGGAAAGATTCACGTCGCCGGCGTCGCTCGCGCAGAGGATCATGCCGTGGCTCTCAATGCCCGCCATCACCTTGGGCGCGAGGTTTGCGACCACGACCACGGTTTTGCCGATGAGATCGTCCGTTCCAAACCAGTTCTTGATGCCGGAGAGAACGGTGCGCTGTTCGCCGCCCATATCGAGGGTAAACTTCAAAAGCTTCTTGGACTTCGGCACTTCCTCACAGGCGACTACCTTGGCGAGCCTCAGATCGAGCTTTGCAAAATCATCGTAGCTTATCTCGGGCAGCTTTTCCTCAGCCGCGGCCTCAGCGGGCTTCTCCGCCTTGGCTTCAGGCTTTTCGGGCTTGGCTTCGGGCTTTTCCTCGGCCTTCGGGAGCAGGCTCTCGAGATATTCCATCTCCTTCTTTATATCTATGCGCGGGAACAGCGCCTCGCCCTTGACGCCCTTCGTGCCTGCGGGAAGAAGTCCGAACTCGGTGATAGAGTCGAAGCTCATCAGCTTCTCATCCTCGATGCCGAGCTGTGCAAAGATCTTCGGCGAGGTGCGGGTCAGGAAGGGTCGGAGCGCCACGCCCACTATCCTCATGCACTCGGCGAGGTTGTAGAGCACGGTGCCGAGGCGGTCCTTATTGGCTTCGTCCTTAGCAAGCACCCAAGGGGCGGTGATGTCTATGTACTTATTGCAGAGCCTGATCAGCTTGAATATCTCGCCGAGCGCCTCGTTCGGGTGAACGGCGTTCATCGCGGCCTCGACCTTCTCATAGAGCGCCTTGGCAGCGGGCAGGATCGTGTCGTCCTCCTCGGGAACATAGACCTTGGCTTCGGGTACTTCGCCGCCGAAGTATTTTTCGATCATCGCAACGGTGCGCGAAAGCAGGTTGCCGAGGTCGTTTGCAAGATCGCTGTTTATGCGGGTTATCAGTATCTCGTTGTTGAAATTGCCGTCCGTGCCGAACTGGAACTCGGAGAGCAGGAAGTAGCGGATCGCGTCCACGCCGTAGCGCTCCACGAGCTTAACGGGATCGACCACGTTGCCGAAGGATTTGGCCATCCTCTTGCCGTCCAGCACGAGCCAGCCGTGGCCGTAGACCTGCTTGGGAAGGGGCAGATCGAGCGCCATCAGCATGATGGGCCAAACGATCGTATGGAAGCGGATTATCTCCTTGCCCACGACGTGCACGCTTGCGGGCCAGAATTTTTGGAAGAGCTCATCGTTATCGGAGAGATAGCCGAGCTTGGAAAGGTAGTTCAAAACCGCGTCGAACCAAACGTAGATAACGTGCTTATCATCGAAATCGACGGGCACGCCCCATTTGAAGGTGCTTCTCGATACGCAGAGGTCCTCAAGACCCGGGAGCAGGAAGTTATTGAGCATCTCCTTAGCCCTCGAAGCAGGCTGGATGAAGTCGGGGTGCTCGTTTATGTATTCGATGAGGCGGGGCGCGTATTTAGAAACGTTCAGGAAGTAGCTCTCCTCCTGCACCTCCTCAACGGGCCTGCCGCAGTCCGGGCAAACGCCGCCGGATTCCTTGAGCTGGGTGTCCGTCCAAAAGCTTTCGCAGGGCGTGCAGTACATGCCCTTATAGCTGCTCTTATAGATATCGCCCTTATCGTAGAGCTTCTTAAAAACCTTCTGAACGCAGGCGATATGGTAGTCGTCCGTGGTGCGAACGAAGCCGTCGTGCGAAATATCCATCAATTCCCAAAGCGAGTGGAAACCCTTAACGATATCATCCACGAACTGCTGCGGCGTTACGCCCGCCTCCTCGGCCTTGCGCTCGATCTTCTGGCCGTGCTCATCCGCGCCGGTGAGGAAATAGACCTCGTGCCCGGTCAGGCGCTTGTAACGCGCAAGCGCATCGGAATTGACGGTGCAGTAGGTGTGCCCGATATGCAGATTCGCGCTCGGGTAATAGATGGGCGTGGTTACGTAATACGGTGCTTTCTTGTTTTCCATTTTACTCTTTCCTTTACCTAAACAAGTTTTTCTTCTTTCGGCTTTGGCGGCGGTTCACGCGACGGTGAAGTGTAAATTTTATTGAAATTCCTTCGGAATCTCCACCTCAACTATTCATTATTCACTCTTCACTATTCGCTAATGAAAAAGCCCCCGCATCCGAACGGATACAGGGGCGCTCATTTTAAACGCGGTACCACCCTATTTCCCCGCGCAAAAGCACGGGCTTCATTGAGCGCTGTAACGTGCGCACACGCCGAGGCTGAAGCAGATGCAGTTCACCTCGGGGGCTCGGGAGCCATGTTCAAGCCCTTTCCGCTTCGCCTCGCACCAACCGGCGTATCTCTTGCGGGAGCCTTCGTTTGAATTCTCCCTCGCGGTGGAAGAGCTCTACTCTTTCCTTCATAGCCCGTATTGAATTATACCCCAGTATTTTATTACTATTCTGCGAAATTGTCAAGCGGAAAATACAGCGAAGGCATCTTCTTTCCGTTTGTCATTCGGAAACCACGCCGTCTGCTATGCGAATTATGCGCTCCGCATAGTCCGCCATGCTTTGATCGTGCGTTACCATAACGATCGTTCTGCGGTACTCTTTCGAGCAGAAGCGAAGCAGCTCGGCAACATTTCTCGCACTTTCGGAATCAAGGTTGCCCGTTGGCTCATCGGCAAGAATGATCGCGGGTTCCGTGGCAAGCGCCCTTGCAACCGAGGTTCTCTGCTGCTCGCCGCCGCTCATCTCGTGTGGGAATTTATCGCGGCAGTGAAGTATGCCGAGCTTATCCATGAGCGCCTCTATCGCAGCTCTGTCCTCGGTGCGTCCATCGAGGTGGATTGGGAAAACGACGTTTTCATACGCCGTATACTCAGGGAAAAGGTTGTAATCCTGATAGATGAATCCGATGCGCCGCCTTCTGAAGCGCGCAAGAAGCGCATCGTTGAGCGCCGTTACGTTCTCACCCTCGATATACAGCTCTCCCGTATCGGAAACATCGAGCGTGGCGAGAATGCGCAAAAGCGTGGACTTGCCCGAGCCGCTTTTTCCTACGATCGCCGCAAACTCGCCCTCCCTGAAGGCAATGTTCGTTTCCTTCAGAGCATGAACGGGAACCTCGCCCTTGTAGGTGCGGCTTATTCCCTTTGCTTCAAGCACATATTTCCGATTCTCCATAGCTTTTATCTCCTTTCAGAAGCTTTTTGCGGCCTCGCCCATCGCGGTATTCAAGCCTGCCGTTTATCACAGCAAGCATCAGCATTAAAACGAGCACTACGCCGAGCGCGACTTTGGGATCGGTAAAGTCGTTCGTAAACCAGCTTTTTACAAGCAGTTTCATCTGATCGAGCCGACCCGTTCCCGCTCTCGCGGCGTTTTCGCCAAACTTCATCAAGCCCTGCGCAAAGTTTATAATGACGTACAGCGGAAACGACAAAATCTGCCATAGGCTCTGCAAAACGGCATCCAAGCGCTTCTGCGATCTCATTTTCGGAACGGTCAAGCCCGCGCGGTGCAGCGCCTCATACTTCAAAGCAAGCGAAAGTTCATTTTCTTTTGCTATGCCGGTTACAATGAATGCGTACAGCACGAGCAGTATTACTGTGAAGAGGCCATAGGTCAGCAAAATGTCTATCCAGTAATTTCTGCTCTCGATCTGATCCTCAACGGTGTCATAATACCGAACACGGTTTTCAGCGCAGAGCTTGGAAACTAGCTTGAGCGTATTCTCGCTTTCCGCTATCGAATCAAGCTTTATGCCGAACACATTAGCTCCGAATTCAAGCCCGTCCGCTCTCAGCACTCTTTCGGCAAGCGCCATCGAGCCAACGGTAACGAATATCGGCCTGCTGTTTTCGTTGTTGCTCAAAGCGAACATATCGGGTTGAGTATGATCCGTCATTGGCAGCACCGCCGCGACCTTCACCTCGGTTCCCCCGCCGTCCTGATTCAAGTTATTTATGAAAACGGTATCTCCCGCCGAGAACGAGGGCAAGCTCTTCCAAAGGTTTTCGCTTGAAGAAGCAAAATCCTCGCGTGTCATATATGCACTTGAGCTTGCGGTATTTGCTTCGTTCACGCAGTAGAGATCCTGATCCACAAACACTATCACCTGCTCGCCGTTTAGAAATGCCTCCCTGTCGGCTCCCGAAAACAGATGTTTTTCCGCGGCCTTCCATACATCCTCACCCATATCGGAGCATTGAAGCATATAGATGGAGTTATCAACATAGCGGCGCATATCGTCGAAATGACTGCGGTTATACTCAAGCTTGAGCTTATCCTTTTTTGAAATGTAATCGAGGCCGCGCATGATGCATTCCTCGTGGAAAGCATCGCTCCATTTGCCGGCCCATTCGAGGGTATGATCCGCATCCTCCATTCCAATAACGATTCCTGCAACGCCCGGGAGCGATGAAAGCTCACCTATGAAGCTTTCATCAAGCAGATTTTGAACCGAATATGCAGATGCGGCTACCGACAGCGTTTGCTTGCTCGAATCCACCCTTTGCGTTCCGGTGACGTTCCATTGCGGCTCTGTGTCCACATATCCATAGACTTTTCGGTTGTACGCATCGGAGAAGCCGCCGATCAGATCCGTTGGCGCGTTTTTCAGACTCAGATAAATATAGGTTTGCGAATAGACCTGCATGGACGACAGCAGGATCATGGCACCGATGAGGATGCAGGCGATACGCAGAAGCACCGTTTTAAACGGATGCACGCACCTATTTCTTTTAAGCGTTTCAAAAAGGGAGAGATACCGGCTTCCGCGTTTCCGCTTTTTTAACGCCTTTGTGCGCAGCTTAGCCGTGGCACGCTTTGAAAGCGCCTTCTTCCGTTCCGATATTCCTCTTGATGAATAGATAATAAGCGCGGCCGCAAGCGCAAGGATGAGAACAAGCAGTATCGCGCCGACGATGATAAGAAGCGTTTTTGATTTGATGATGAGTGAAAAGCTTGAATCAAGCGACTTCGAGAAGAAGAATGCCGCGAGCAGCGCCGTGAGATACGCAAAAGCCAGCGAAGCAGCCGCATACGGCAGGGCGCTTACAACACATTCATACGCCGCCATGCGCCAAACATCGCGGCTCGTTGCGCCGATCTCCCTCATGCGCATGAAAAACTGCCTGCGCTTTGAAAGATACGATGCCATTAGATAGGTCAGTATGCACACGCCCATGACCATCAGTATGATGGTCACATAACGGTACACGCCCGAGCTTCCCCAAAGCGGATTTGTGAAGGCATTGACGTTCCATTCCTCTGCGGGGCGCTTTTCATCGTGCTTCACTTGAAGCCGCTCGTACAGACCGGTTCGCCATGAAGCGAAGCCTTCAAATGAGGTCGAGGCAAATTCCCAAACCTTTTCCCCTCCCGCTCCGCTCTTCAGATAATAAAAATCATAGGTGTTCTTATAGGAGGGCAGCTTGTCGAGAGCGGCCTCCGTCACTATCGCGCCCGGCAGGAGCGATCCTCCGCTCCATCGTTCGGTGTATCTTTCAAGGGTTCCCACGAGCTTGAAGCTGACGAGATCGAGTTCAAGATAGTATTCGGACGGCGAACGCTCCCTCTCCTCGATTTTGTCCCTCGCCTTTGGCTCGAAGAGCGGTTCTGTTTCTGAAACGTAGAAGCTTATGCTCTGCCCAAGCTCATAGCTCACGCCGAGTGCGTGCAGCGTTCCGAGCTGCATAACTATCTCATCGTCCGCCTGCGGCATACGGCCTTCATAGAGGCGAACGCCGTTTTTTTCGCTAAAGCCCTCTGTATAGGCTCCGATATGGCAGTTCGTTGTGCGCCTTCCCCCAAAATTCTCGACCGTTATATGCGGCGGCGGGGAGAGATATCTCCCGTTTTCATCCGCTATCGGAGGCTTTTGTTTAACGGGCTCGCCGTATTCATCCACCGCATCGATCGTTGGCGCGTAGTCGTTTATCGCACCCTCCGAGCTTGAATAGCTGATCGGATACAGCGAGTAAATACAGCTGCTCACATAGGCTTGGCCTTCCGCTTCAAGATAGGGGTATTTTGCAAAAACGCCGTCGTCATCAAAGGCAAACCAGCGACCATAATTCTTGTAATTCAGCTCCATTTGGAAAGCGCCGAGATTATCCTGCAAAAGCAGAATAAACGCAAGAAAGAACACCGCAAGGCAGATCATTATGCGCATACGGCGAACCTCTTTTTTCCTTCGCTTCAGGCCGAGTTTGAATAGGTTTAACCCCTTTGTTCCCATGATTCCTCCTTGATTTGCGGAACGCTTCAAAAAAACGCACTGAGTAAAGCTCCGCTCCCCTCTTCGGCTTCCATTATACCACAAAGTATATCATTTGCGGAATACCCGCGCAAAAAATTCCTGCAATTTGAAAAATGTGAACAGAAAAGCTCTGCGCAAATTTACGCAGAGCCTTGGATCATCGGCAGCTCGCAACAAGATCCTTTACGACCTCTCCCGCGAGTATCAGACCGACCACTGAGGGAACGAACGCGACCGAGCCGGGAATGGAGCGGCGGGATGAGCCCTCGGGCACGGCCTCGGTTTTTTCATCCGACCAGAGGTGCGGCGCGGGCTCCTCATTCGACCAAATGACCTTGAGCTTTTTTATTCCGCGCTTTTTGAGCTCTCTTCGCATAACTCGCGCAAGTGGGCAGACGGAGGTTTTATTTATATCGGAAACTCGAAACGCGGTCGGATCGAGCTTGTTTCCTGCGCCCATGGAGCAGATTATCGGCGTTTTAGCGGCGGAGGCAGCCTCAACGAGCATCAGCTTGCCGCTGACGGTGTCGATCGCATCGATGATATAGTCGTACTCCGAAAAATCAAACTCTCCCGCCGTTTCGGGCAGGTAGAATATGCGGTGTGCCGTCACTCGGCAATCGGGGTTTATGCTTTTCACCCGCTCCGCAGCCACGTCCACCTTGTATTTACCGACCGTGTCCTGCAAGGCTATTATCTGCCTGTTGATATTCGATGGGGCAACGGTGTCGCTGTCGATAAGATCGAGCGCGCCAATCCCGCTTCGAGCAAGCGCTTCAACGGCAAAGCCGCCCACCCCGCCCACGCCGAAAACGGCAACGCGGGAGGCAGCGAGCTTTTCTATGCCCTTTTCGCCCAAAAGAAGCGCGGTTCTTGCGAATTCTTCCTTCATATTATCACCATGATCCCGATTTTACAGCAGATCCTCAAGTATCTGCAAAAATGCCTGCTCGCCGAAGGTGTTCAGCTTAAAAAACATCGCCTGACTGCCGCCCGATGCTATCGCCGAAACTCTTACGGGCGCATCCGCAGCCCCCTGAAACAGCGTTACGCTGAGGCTGGCTCTGTTCCCGCCGAGCATGCTGTATCTTTCGAAAACGCGAACGCTGCATCTTGCGCCGTTATACGAAAAATCGCTTTTTTCTTCAAGGGAAGCCGTGGCGCTCGAATTGAGTATTCCGTTTTCGATGCGCGAAAGCAGGTTGTTGAAGCTTCCGCTCATGGTTTTTTCAAGTTTCGCCATATTTCCCCCTTATTTTAGCGGCCAATCCTCGATAAGCTTTTTCAGCTCCGAAACTATGCTTTCGCTCTTTGCATTCACAACGTAGAAAACGAAGCGCCCTTTTTCCTCTACTGTCGATTTCAGAATTATATCGTACTGCTCGGGGCTGTAATCGCGCGCAACGTTCGCGGCGCGGTTCAGCCTTTGCTTGAGGATGTTCACAAGCGCCACGCGATAAGCTTCGTCCGCAAGCTCGAACACGGCGATCTCATCGGCAAGGGTGGCATCCGAAGAAAGACGAACCTCATACGCCTTTATCCTATCGAGGTCTATTCCGAAATAGTCCTCAATATCCTCGCTGTTCGGCTGCTCCATCTTTGGAAAAACCGCAAGCGTCGTTATATGCTTGTAGATATCCGAAGCGGTATTGAGCTTGGTCGTTTCATCGTCTTTTCCGCCGCACGATGAAAGCGCCATTGTAAAGGCAAGTGCCGTCAAAAAAACAAGAGCGGAAAAAAACGCCGCTCCAAGCTTTGATTTTTTACCGTGTTTCATTATGTTTTTCATTCTCCTTTTGATTATCCTGCATCGAAAGAGCGATCCGGATCGGCGCTATCTGAGCTGTCCTCGTCCGTCATGCGCCGAGTATAGTCGCGCTTCATGGAATAGCAGGCATCCTGCGTTACTATAATATGATCGTGCAGCGCGATGCCAAGCGGCGAGAGCAGCTTTTCGAGCATGGCCGTGGTTTCAATATCACGCTGCGAGGGCACGAGCGAGCCCGAGGGGTGATTGTGTGTCAGTATCAGCGCGGATGCATCGCTTGAAAGCGCCGCATCCACTATCCACTTCGGCAGCGCGTTGACCCGATCGTTCAGCCCGTCCGTTTTTACGCTTATCTTGGATACGCGGCTCTTTGCATCCAGACATACGAGCGCAACGTTCTCGCGCCGCTCACGAAACAGCAGCTTGTAGCAAACCTCGAGCGCATCGTTCGTGTTCTGAACGACAGCTTCCTTGATCTGTTTTCGATCCATCGCATAGCCCACGTCGCCTATGAGCTTGAGCAGCACCGCGGTGCTCTCAGAAAGCCCCGCCGAGCAGAGCTCGCCGATGCTTGCATAAAGCACACCCCTTAAGGAGCCGAAGCGGTCGATGAGCCTGTGCGCAAGCGGGTTTACGTCCCTTCGCTTTATGGCATAAAACAGTATCAGCTCGAGGATCTGATGCTCGTGCATCCCCGAAAGATCTCCGCGCTCGATATACGCCCTGCGAACACGTTCGCGGTGGTTTTCGTGGATATAGCCGACATCGGCGCCCTTTTCACGCGCTTTCCCTGCTTCGCTCGATTCGGTTGTGCCGTTAGTTTTATTCATAGCTCAAGCCTTGCTCTCAGTTTCCGCGCTTGTTTGCGGCGATGGATATGAATGCGGCTGCATTCCTTTTTATTTCTTCGTATGCTTCATTTTCAATTAGCCGTTTATCAAAGAGCGATGAGCTTATGCCGAAAGCGCATGCGCCCGCTTTTTTGAAGGCAGCCATGTTTTCAACCGTCACGCCGCCCACCGCCGCGCATTTTATATGCGAAAGCGGCGTAGTCACCGCCGAAAAATACTCCACGCCCAACGCACCCGCGGGAAACACCTTAACGATATCCGCGCCAAACGAATACGCGGCGGCTATCTCTGAAGGTGTCATAGCGCCCGGGATCGATACCATGCCGAGCTGCTTTGTTTCGCGGATGATGGCCGCATCCGTGTTCGGTGAAACTATAAATTCCGCCCCGGCATCATAGGCGAGCTTGAGCTGCTCCTTTGTGAGCACCGTGCCCGCGCCTATAGCAGCATCATTTTTAAATGCAGCCTTGAGCTTGAGCAGCGACTCGAAGGTTTCTTCCCCCGATGATTTCTGATCGAAGGTGACCTCGACCGCACGAATGCCCGCATCAAGCAGCGCGCCGACCGCATGCAGCAGTTTTTCGCCGTATATGCCCCTTGCTATGGCTATTATTCCGTTTTCCAATATCCTGTTAAGCGTTTTATTCTCCATACTTTCCCCCTCAAAAGCAAAGGTGGATCCTATCAAACGAGCTCTCCGAACCCGTTTTGCCGCAGCGCCTCGTACACGGCGATCGCGGCGGAATTGGAAAGATTGAGCGAGCGCAGCGTTTTTCGCATCGGGATGCGCACCGCATCCTCGCTCCTTCTTTTTAGCAGCTCCTCCCCGAGCCCGGCCGTTTCCTTTCCGAAAACGAGAAAATCACCCGGGCGATAGCTTGCCTCGGTATAGCTTCGCTCGGCATGGGTCGAAAAGAGGAAGAAGCGCGAGTTCGGGTATCTTTGCTCAAGCTCCTCAAAGCTGCTATAGTAGTGAATGTCGAGCTCACTCCAGTAATCGAGCCCCGCGCGCTTTAGCTTTTTGTCGTCTATCTTGAAGCCGAGCGGCTCCACAAGATGCAGCGAGCAGCCTGTAACGGCGCAGGTTCTCGAAATATTTCCCGTGTTCTGCGGGATCTGGGGCTCAACAAGAACGATGTTGAACATGGCTTTATCCATCCTCCGAGCCGCCGCAAAAGCGGCGGCTCGAGTATTACTTAGTTATCAGCTTCTCAGCTCGGCATCCAGCTTGAACTTGAGCGCCTTGAGGATCTGGTTCACGGTGCGGTTGATCTCCTCGTCGTTGAGGGTATGATCGTCGCTCCGAAGCTCAAAGCGGAACGCCATGCTCTTCTTGCCGCCCGGTATGCCCTTTTCACCGGGAACGCTCGGACGGAACACGTCGAACACGCGCACGTTTTCAACGATCGCCGCTGTTTTAGCGCCCGCGATGGCATCGGTTATGTCCTGCGCCTCGGTGCTTTCATCCACGATTATCGCAAGATCGCGCGGAACGAGCGGGAACTTGGGCAGGGGCTTGAACTTGCGCACCGCCTCAAGATGCGAAAGCAGCTTGAAGAAGTCTATCTCCGCGATATATGCCGCCGCTGAAAGCTCGAAGCTCTTGAGCACCTTGGGATGCACACCGCCGATCTCGCCTACGCGCTCGCCCTCGAGCAGGATATGCGCCTTCTGACCTGGGTGCAGATACTCTCCGCCGCCGCGCTCAAAGCGCAGCTTTTTCGCGCCGAGCACCGAGAAGAGCTGCTCGATTACGCCCTTGAGGGTGTAGAAGCTTTCGTTTGCGCCGGTGCAGACTATCGAAAGCATTCTGCGCTCCTCGGGAAGCTCCGCGTTATTGTTGAAATGAACGTTTCCAAGCTCGAAGAACCTGCCGTGGCCGCTCTTTCTGTTTGCATTCAGGCGAAGCGTGCGCAGCATTCCGCCGATCAGCGTTGTGCGCATAAGGCTCTGATCCTCACCAAAGGGGTTCCTAAGGCGCACCGTTTTGCGCTTTTCATCGCCAGCAGGCAGAAGCAGCGCATCATATTCCTGCGGAGAGGTGAAGTTGTAGTTATACAGCTCCATAAAGCCCATCGCCGCCATCAGATCCTTGACCTCGTCCTCGCGCGCAAAGCTCTCGCCGAGCTTGCCCTGGAAGGTGTCGCCGTTCATCAAAGTGGGCGCGATATTGTCGTAGCCGTAGAGCCTTCCGACCTCCTCGGCTATATCCTGATCCGTTTCAAGGCCGGACTCGATATCCGTTCTGAAATGGGGAACCTCGATCTTGAGCTTTTCGCCCTCTACGATTACGGGAATGTTTATGGATTCGAGCAGCTCCGCCATCCTTTCGCCGGAAAGCTCGGTGTTCAGAATAGCGTTCACATGAGCTATATCGGCATACACGATGCGCGGCTCGAGCTTTTCTTCGCAGGTGTCGATGAGCCCGCCGACCACCTTGCCCGCGCCGAGCTCATGCACGAGCTCGATCGCACGCTCAATCGCCTTCTCGGCGTTCACGGGCTCAACGCCCTTGCAAAAGCGCGCGGAGGAATCGGTGGAATGTCGCAGCTTTCTTGTGGTATGCCTGATATTTTCGGGAAGGAACACGGCGCTTTCAAACAGCGTGACCTTCGTATTCTCGGTTATCTCGGAGTTGAGGCCGCCCATAACGCCTGCTATGCCCACGCCCTTGGTGGGATCGGCGATGAGCAGCATATCGTTGGTTACCTCGCGCTCCTTGCCGTCGAGCGTGGTAACGGTCTCCCCCGTGCCTGCGTTTCGCACCACGATATGCCCGTCCGTTATGCAGGCAAGGTCGAAGGCATGCATCGGATGGCCGTATTCAAGCAGCACGAAGTTCGTTATATCAACGATATTATTTATGGGACGGAGACCCGCAAGCTTGAGCCTGAGCTGCATCCACTGCGGAGAAGGCTCCACCTTGAGATCGGTAACAACCCTTGCAAGATAGCGCGGGCAAAGCTGCGGATTGAACACGTCCACCTCGGCATACTCCGAAGCATCGCCGATGCCTTCGATATGCTTGATCTCGGGCTCGATGAACTTCTGACCGAGTGCGCTCGCCGCCTCGCGGCAAAGGCCGAGGATGCTCTGGCAATCCGTGCGGTTCGGTGTCAGCTCGATATCGAAGATAACGTCCTCAAGGTCGAGCGCAGTCTCGATCTTATCGCCGTTTTCATATTCTTCATTCAGAATGAGCACGCTGTCGTTGCCCGCGCCGGGGTACTCCGCATCGCCAATGCCGAGCTCCGCACCGCCGCAAAACATGCCTTGGCTCTCAACGCCGCGCATCTTGGTGGGGTGGATCACCATGCCGTCCGCAAGCACAGCGCCGTCGAGCGCAACGGGAACCTGATCCTTTTCTTTAACGTTCTGCGCGTTCGTTACTATGGTTATATTCAGCTTTTGATCGTTTGCATCCCTTTTGCCGATATCCACGCTGCAAACGCGCAGGCGCTCGGCGTTCGGGTGCTGCTCGATCGAATCGATGGTACAGACCACAACGCCCGTTGCCTTCATTTCGGGGATTATCTCCGCAACCTCGAAGCCGCGCAGCAGCATCCTGTTTGCGAATTCCTGATGGGAAACCTTATACTCAACGTGATCCTTGAGCCATTTAAGAGGAAGTTTCATAAATTTATCCGTCTCCTTTCCCTTAAATCAGAGCTGGCGCAGGAAGCGCGCATCGCCCTCGTACAGAAGGCGGATATCGTTTATGCCGTACTTGAGGCAGGCAACGCGGTCAACGCCAACGCCGAACGCCATGCCCTTCCACTCGCGGGGATCGAGCCCGCAGTTTTCGATCTCATGGGGATTGGTCATGCCGCAGCCCATGATCTCCATCCAGCCCGTGCCCTTGCAGGACGAGCAGCCCCTGCCGCCGCAGATCGTGCAGCTTATATCCACCTCGGCCGAAGGCTCGGTGAACGGGAAATAGCTGGGGCGAAGCCTTGTTTTAACGCTTTCGCCGAACACCGCCTTAACGAAGGTGTCTATAGTTCCCTTTAGATCGGCAAAGGTCAGATTCCTGTCCACCACAAGCCCCTCCATCTGCATGAACACCGGGCTGTGGCTCGCATCGGGTTCGTCCACGCGGAACACTCTTCCCGGAATTACCAGGCGGAACGGCGGCTCGAGCGTCATAAGCGCACGCGCCTCGCAGGCGGAGGTGTGCGTTCTAAGAAGCACCTTATCGTCCACATAGAAGGTATCCTGCATATCCCTCGAAGGATGGTTGAGGGGCAGGTTTAGCTTTGTGAAATTGTTGTCATCAAGCTCTATCTCGGGACCTTCGTAGGTGGTGAAGCCAAGGCCTATAAGCGCATCTCTTATCTGGCGGTAAACAAGCGTCAGCGGGCTTAATTTGCCTGCGGGAACGTCGATAACGCCGGGAAGGGTAACATCTATCGTTTCCGCCTTGATGCGCTCTTCCTCCGCCTTTGCTTCAAGGCGAGCCTTTACTTCGTCGAATGCGGCGGTAAGGCTCTGCTTTACTTCGTTTGCCTCCTTGCCCATAGCCGCTCTTTCATCGGGCGAAAGCTTGCTCATGCCGCGCAGTATGCCGGTCAGAGCGCCGTTTCTGCCCAAAATGTTTACGTTCAATTCGGTGAGCTCCGCTTCGGTCTCGATGCTTTCGAGCTTTTTCAGCGCCTCTTCACGAATTTTTGCAAGTTCTTCAAGCATTTTCGTTTCTCCTTGCTTTGATTAAAAATACAGGCGCCCATCCCAAAGGGACGAGCGCGCCTATCTCGTGGTACCACCCTGATTCGCGCTTCCCGCTTTTGCGCCGCAAAAAATCGGCTTAAAAAACCTGAAACGCCTCTATGAGCTGTATCGGGCTCGCCCGGATTCAACTACGCACCGAAAGCGCAAATCAAGCATGACTTGAACACAACTCGGCTTCACCGAAACGGCTCGGGAGGGAACTTTGTGAACCTTATCTGCAAGCCGCTCCCAGCAATACGGCTCTCTCTTGAGCAAAACGGGCTCTTTTTCTCCGTCAATGCCAATATATGTGGTTAGTTTATCACTTTCAAGCGGTAATGTCAATATCGCCAAAGGGCTTTTCGAAATTTTACAAAAAAGGAGAGCGGTGAGCTCTCCTATAATGCTATCGCAAAGCTTCGCTCTTAATCGAGCACCGCATACCCGTGTTCCACAAAAACTATCGGATAGGGGAACAGCGCCTCAAGCTCCGCGCGGCAAGCCGCCACTGCCTCAAGCTCCTCCGAGGGCGCGCCGATTCTTATGCGGTTGAATCTCTCGTCCAAGCCGAAATCGGTCAATTTAAACCCCTTTTCAAGCAAATAGTCGGCTGCTCCGTCCTTCGCGCGATAAAGCTCGTTATAGGAATAGGGCATATCCTCCTCATAGAAGACCTTGCTCGAATATCCGCTCAATGCCTTTTCCACAAGCTCCCGCGCCGCATCGTCCGCGCAGCGCGCAAATGCAACGTGCAGCTTATTGTCGCTGCCTATCCAGCAGCCGCCGAACCAATCGGGATAATGCACTCCTTTCGGGAGTTCGTTTTCAACTGCCTCGCAGAAGGCAACATAAGCGTTCTCAGCATCGCCCTGAGCATACATGATCGCAGTAATTTCTTTTTCGCTCAAGTTTGTCCAATCGAGCTGCTCGTTCTCATCCGAGGGATGATACCAAACTATCTTGGCTTTCCCTCTCTGCTGCGCCTGCATACTCTCCGCCTGCACGGTTCTTTCCCTGTTTATAATGGCCTTTGCACCGAAAAAGCCTCCGACAACGAGCGCGGCGCATACGATAAGTGTAATAATGGGTTTCTTCATAGCATTATTGTTCCTTTCCTTTAATTATGATCATGTCCGCAAAACGGTGCGCTATCCGATTAGCATTCTCCTTTCATTTTATCATATATTTCGCCGCCTTGTCAAGCATTTTTGCATCATGCTTTTAGATAATGTTTTTCGACAAATCCAATTCGATCACAGCCTGTTTTCCCTTGCGCGATACCCCGTTTCACCGTCCACAAGATTACCTATCTCTCCCCCGCTCACAAGCGCGGCGAGATTCCTTGCGGCGATCGCGATTATGCGGTCGTGCGTTTGCTTGAGGTGATAGAAGCCCGAGATATGGGGCGTAACGAGGCAGTTTTTGCATTTCCAAAGCGGATGCTCCGCGGGAAGGGGCTCCGGATCGGTAACGTCCACGCCCGCCATGATATGCCCTTCATCAAGCACCTTCACAAGCGCATCGGTATCTATCGCGCTGCCGCGCCCAACATTCAAAAGGATCGCTCCCTTCTTCATCTCGCGAAGGCGCGTTTCGTTCATAAGCCCCTTGCTTTCTGCCGACTGAGGAAGCGCAAGCGCGACCACGTCCGCCGTGCCAATAAGCGCATCGAGCATATCGAGCGTATGCAGCTCGTCCACATACTCGGGCTTATCGTGGAGCGTACGGCGGATGCCGATGGTGTACGCGCCGAACGCTTTGCACTTCTTCGCAAATTCGCCGCCGATATCGCCGAGGCCGACGACGAGCACCCTTGCGCCCTCAACGCTCGTTACGCTGCCCTCATCTCGCCAAGCACATTCAAGCTGATTATCCCTATAAAGATGAAGCTTTTTCATAAGCATCAGCATATTGCCGAGCATGTGCTCGCTTATCGCAAGGCCGTATGCGCCGCTCGCATTTGCAACAAGAACGCCCTCCGGCACTTTGCCTTTATAGTTATCCGAGCCCGCCATGCCGAGCTGAACGAAGCGAAGGAGTTTACATTCGGCGAATCTGTCGGGCGGCAGATTGCCGATGATGACCTCCGCATCATTGATATTCTCCGAGGAATAGTCGCCCTCGGCGTAAACGAATTCACCGCTCGGGCATGCGGTTTCAAGAAGCTGCCTGTGCTTTTTTTCTGTCGGCAGAGCAACGAGTATTTTCATATTGATTTTCTCCCCTTTCAAGGCGCGTTTTCATGCGTTTATTCAGGTATTATTTTACCGTTTTTTATTCGATTGTCAACTAATCCGCATGGAATTCGCCGTGAAACCGCATATTAGCGGATATATTTCATCATGGGGGTTGAAAAATGCCGCAAACAATGATAAAATCTCCGCTGAAGCTGCGTGGAACGCCCAAAAAGCCTGTGTTATACACATTCGGGCTTTTTTCTTTGGCTTTTTATTCCGAAAAAGAGCGTTTTCCGCGCAAAAGATAATATTTCAAGGAGCCTCGCTATGTTCAAAAAACTCAATCTCAAGCTCGAACCCAAGACTTTGGCGATCGACGTTGTTTACGACATCGTCGGCAGCTTGCTCTATGCCTTCGGTATGATCAATTTTGCCAAGTCGTCCAACTTTGCTCCCGGCGGCGTATCCGGTCTTGCCATGCTCATAAACCACCTTACCAAAGGTATGTTCGGCTTCAGCGACGGCTTCCCCATCGGTCTTGCAACGCTCATTATCAACCTTCCCATCATCATATTCTGCTTCAAGGCGCTCGGCCTGAGCTTCTTCTTCCGCTCCGCGAAAACGATGGTCATTTCGGCGCTCATCACCGACCTTTTCATTCCCCTCATCCCCTGGGAGTACACCGGAAGCCCCATGCTTGCGGCCATCTTCGGCGGTATCCTTGCAGGCGCAGGTCTTGCCCTTATCTATATGAGGGATTCGTCCACCGGCGGTTCTGATTTCGTCATCCTTGCCGTTCGCAAAAAGAATCCCCAGCTCTCCATCGGCGTTATCTCGCTTGCGGTGGACGGCATAATCATCCTTCTTGGCGGCTTCGTTTACGGCACCGTTGATGCTGCGCTCTACGGCCTTATCATGACCATCACCTACAGCCTTATCATCGATAAGATCATGTACGGCAACGACTCAAGAAAGCTTCTGACCATAATCACCACGAAGGGGCAGGGCATCAGCGACCGCATCATGCAGGATATCGACCGCGGCGTTACCATCATGAACGGCAAGGGCGCGTACACCGGTGCGGACAAGAGCGTTTTAATCTGCGCTTGCAGCAAAACCGAGGTCTTTAAGATCAAGCGCATCGCGCATGAGGTGGATGAGCAGTCCTTCACGATGGTCAGCTCCATCGATGC
>Ga0256404_1001190_pt1 | contig 65131 bp, 49 predicted proteins | sample RumenRJG_01DNA_FD_185990 | JGI IMG/M metagenome (GOLD analysis project Ga0256404, IMG submission 185990) | Bovine rumen microbial communities from Lethbridge, Alberta, Canada - RJG_01 | ecosystem: Host-associated > Mammals > Digestive system > Stomach > Rumen | place: Canada: Alberta | collected...
ATACGCCAATGAGTTTCTTGTTTTGCGAAATGAGATTATGCGTTTGTACCTTCGGTCTCTCGATAGCGAGGCGGCATCCCTGATACGCAATGATGCAGCCATACTTCAATCATCACTTTCCGATTACCGCAAGCGCATCATTCATGACATACAGACACGCCAACTCAACATCGAAGCCATGACCGTATTCCTGAGTGTCGTCCAGGAGTCGCAGGAACTCCTCAGCGCCCTCCGCCATCTGATGAGAGCGCAAACCAAAATAGAAGAATGACCGAATCATATCAATCGAAAAGACAACGACATCGCCCGTTTCGGCTGCAAGTCGTTGTCTTTGCTATATGCTTTTGTTCAAAGACCTATAGGCACAAGCCCCGCCATGAGTACCCGATGATAAGGATTGCCAGCACGCATCTTCTCGATGTATGCCTTGCAGATAAATGCCATCCGACTGCTGATCAGATTGAACCACACAATCCAAAAAGTGCAAGATATTTCATAAGCACGCCCCATGAATAGAAGTGTGAATAATCATGACAAAGTAGTCTCTCAGAATGCGTTCAACGCAAAAAAACGGTCGACAGGTCGTAAAAACAGCAAAATGGCGTATTTCGTTAAAACATTGATATTAAGCAACTTAGCTAAAAACGAAGCATAAAACCCACAAAAGAACCCTAACTTTGAATCAAAAACATAGTACTTTTGCAACAAAAACACTGTATTTACAGACTGAAAACACCATATTTAGGTTACGAAAACACCGTTATTGAGTGATGAAAACGTTGTTTCAGTTTGAAGAGACGGCATCTACCAGTCGTTCCGAACGGTGCTTCCGCCTGTTCCGCCGTCATCTACAGGCATAAGGTGACGGCGGAACGACCCTAAGATGACGCTGGAAAGGATGAAAACAGAGTCTGTTTTGTATCAAAAGAGACTCTATTTTGAGTCAAAAGAGACTCTACTTTAAACCAAAAGAGACTCTACTTTGAACCCAAAGAGACTCTACTTAGCAAAAAATGGGCATTTCATTGTATTGAAACGCCCGTTTTTTATTGATTATTTTCTCAATTATTGCTTTCTCAAGGAGGAAAAAATTGTCAGTTTTATTAACAAAAGTAAGACTATTTACCTCACTTGGACAGCAAAAATGGAAAGATTTTTCAAATACCGAGTTTGTAGCCAACAGTAAGTGAAAGGATCTGGTTACGGCTGTCTTTGAATCCCGGCTCAGACTCCTTATTCACTTTCGTGACTCCGAAGTTGTAGCGCAGGTCGATGACAACAGGAACCTTAAACTCATAGCTGATACCGACAGGAATGGAGAAGTCGAACTTATTGAACTCATCTTTCACATCCTCGTCGAGATTCATGGATAGCGACGGATGGTCACCGCCGACGGAGACTGTGGCCTTCACATCCGCACTGGTGAGGAATCCGAACTGCACACCTGCCTTCACGGCAAAGCCCTTGAACAGATAGTAGTTCAGTGTCAGCGGTACGTTCAGATAGCTGGTCTCCACCTTCAGGTCTTTCATCTTTGCCTTTTGACCCATGACAGAGAGTTCTATGTCGTCCCATCCACAACCAGCCTCCGCATAGTTGAGGCCGGCAGCCAAACTCAGTCTGTCGGTGAAGCGATACTCTACTTCGGCACCGAAGATACAGCCACCGGTGGCCGTGGCATCGACAGACGAACCGAAGAGGCCATCCTCAGGAGCGATGTCGGGCATGTTACTCAACATAGCTCCCGTTGCACCAAGATACGGCTGAACGGTAAATCTCCCAGCCTCAAAACGCGACTGTGCGCTCACACTCAAGGTAGCCATCATGGCGGCTACCACCATTATTATCTTCTTTCTCATCATCTTAACTGATAAAAACCAAACATAATTACTCCTTCTTGGCAGGTTTCTTGGCTGCAGCTTTCTTCGGCGCATCCTTGCTCTTCTCGATCTTGGCCTTCAGCTTATCCTCTTCAGCCTGCATCTTCTCCACCTTAGCCTGTAGGCGTGTAATCTCCTTATCCTTCATGTTGATCTCATCGCCCTGGTTACGGATGGTGGTGAGCAGTGCATTGAGTTCATCGTTATCGATGTCCTCGGGATAGAGACTGCGCACGCGGCTCATGAAGTCACCTAAGATGTTCATGTAGTTGGTGAAGGCATCGAACGGACTGGCATAGATACCACGGTCGAGTCCGACGTTACTGGGCTTGGTGGTCATGAAGCGGAAGTTGTTACTTGCCTGCAGGTAGTCCCAATCCTGATTGATACGCGGATCATTGGCGATGCGCACACGGTCGGCGATGCTGTACAGTTTGTTGAAGGCCTCGCGCTGCATAGGATTACCCAACCAGCAAGAAACGTCGCGCTCCTCATCTACCCACGACAAGGTGTCGGGCACTTCGAGATTGCCCACGCTCTTCATCTTTCCGCAGATCTCCGATGGTGTGGAGAACGTGATGCCCTTCTCCTTGGCGCATGCAGGAAGAGCCTTGATAAACTCCAGGATGTTACTGCTCAGTGGCTGGGCAATACCCAGTGCCGACAGCTCCATGAAGATGTTGATCACCTGCTCCTCTTCTGGGAAATTGGCGATGCGGTTGATATAAGCATCGGCGAAGAGAGGATAGCCGTCCCACTCGCTGTTGTTGAATCGCAGTGAGATATCGTCTGACAGTTCCACGTCGCGGAGCAACAGTTTCAGACTCGGAGCCAGGGCGCAGTTATAGACATAGTGCGGACTCTTCCATCCGAGCACATGCTTGGCACCTTCGGTGAGCATACCTTTGAAACCAAGTGCGGCAGCCTGTGCACCGATGTCATCACTGTAAATCAGGGAAGAGTTGCGGAGGATCGTAGGTTTCTTTCCAAAGTATTCCTCAATCTTGGCTGCCTGTTTCTTCACATCGGCAGCGAAGCATTCCTCATTGGCCAGGGCCGACAAGCCATGGCTATAAGGTTCTGCGAGGAACTCCACGCATCCCGTTTCATTCAGTTTCTGCAGTTTCTCTAACACTTGTGGTGCATGCATCTCCAACTGCTCGATACCCGTTCCTGAGAGGGAGAAGGCGAGTTTGAAATACTTGCCGTTCTCAGCGATCATCTGCTCGAAGGCGTTGAGTGCCGGCATATAGGAACGTTCGGCGATATCGGTGATGCTCCGCTCGTTCTCGTAGTCATCGTAGTAATAATGATCGGTACCGATGTCAAAGAAACGATAGCGCTTCAGATGAATAATCTGATGTATCTCAAAATATAAACAAATTGTTTTCATAACTTTTTTTGTGAAGAGTGAAGTATGAAGAATGAAGAATTTGCTTCCGCATTTCCATCTTTTGCCTCAAAACATTCACTCAATTTAATGATTATTATTTATTTCTCTCATGGAAGAACTCAGATTGGAGTTGAAGCTTTTAGCTGCCTGTATAGCGGTAGCAAATTCTTCATGCTTCACGCTTTATTCTTCACTTAACTATTGTTCCCATCCAAGGGTTCTCCTATACAGTGTGCGAATCCATGCGCCCACCTTCACCCATGTGATCTGATCCACCTCTTTCTTTCCCTCTTCTTGCAGGTACTTGAAGAGACTCTCGTTGGTACAGATAGAATACATGGCATCGGCTAAAGCGTGAATATCCCAGTAGTCAACCTTGATACAGTTGTTCAGGATCTCTGCACAGCCACTCTGTTTCGAGATGATCGACGGTGTGCCACACTGCATAGCCTCTAACGGTGAGATACCGAAAGGCTCAGAGACAGAAGGCATCACATAGACATCCGAATCTTTCAGACACTCATACACCTGCTTACCGCGCATAAATCCCGGGAAGTGAAAGCGGTCGGCAATACCTCTTTCGGCTGCCAGATAGATCATCGCCTCCATCATGTCGCCGCTGCCGGCAAAGCAGAAGCGCACGTTGCGGGTACGTTGCAGTACCATGTTGGCAGCCTCGACGAAGTACTCGGGACCTTTCTGCATGGTGATACGTCCGAGGAAGGTCACCACTTTCTCCTTGCCTGTATGGTCGGGACGTGGGATATCCTGCAGTTCCTGGCGGAGAGGATACACGGCATTGTGTACGGTGAAGCACTTCCGTGGATCCTGATGGTAGTGGTTGATAACGGTCTGACGTGTCAGCTCCGATACGCACATGATACAGTCGGCATTGTCCATACCGTCTTTCTCGATACCATATACCGTGGGATTCACCTTACCGCGGCTGCGGTCGAAGTCGGTGGCATGTACATGGATACACAGCGGTTTGCCGCTCACGTTCTTCGCATGGATACCGGCAGGATAGGTCAGCCAGTCGTGGGCATGGATAATATCAAACTCTTCCGTGCGTGCCACCACGCCAGCAATTACCGAGTAGTTGTTGATCTCCTCATGAAGGTTAGAGGGATATCCGCCTGCAAACTCCATACATCCCAAGTCGTTGACGTTCATGTAATTGAAGTCGGCATAGATATTATCACGCAGCTTGTAATAGTAATCAGGGTTCATGATGTTGCCTACGCGGCTCTGAACATAGTCGCGATCAACATCACGCCAGGCAATAGGCACCGCGTTCATGGCGATGATACGGGCAGCATGCTGCTCTTCATCACCGAACGGATGCGGCAGACAGAGTGCGATCTCGATGTCACCCTGTGCCTTCAGGCCTTCAGAAATACCGTAGTTTGCGGTGGCCAGTCCACCGAACACGTGAGGAGGATACTCCCATCCAAACATTAATACTTTCATAGTCGTCCCTCCTTATTTATTATATGTATATTTCTCCAGCATGTTCAGCGTACGCAGGATCTCTGCCACATTCATGGCGAACGACATGGCTCCACGTGCACGGAACGGCGGGTTGCCATCCGACATCTCCGGGATGGTGCCTAAGCAATTAAGCATCATCTCATCCTCATAGCCCACCATCTGACGCTCCACGAAGCTGATGCGAGTACGCTTATAGAGTTTCAGACAGGCTTCCATATAGAATCCGCCGAGCCAAGGCCAGGCAGTACCCTGATGATAGGCATAGTCGCGCTGTGTCTGCGGTCCTACATACATCGGGTTATAGCCACCGCTCTTCGGTGAGAGTGAACGCAGTCCCTTCGGGGTGAGCAGCTCACGTGTACAGATGTCGAGCACGCTCTTCTTCTGGTCGTTCGACAGGGGTGAGTAGTCAAGAGCCACCGCGAAGATCATGTTCGGTCGTACGCTCCAGTCCATCATATTGCCATCGACATAGTCGAAGAGGTAGCCATAGTCATTGAGGAAGGTATCCACGAAGGATCCTTTCGCCTTCTCGGCCAGCTTCTCCAGATGCTGCTCGGCTTTCTGGTCATCACGCATCCGTGCTAACTTGGCACAGAACTTCAGGGCGTTGTACCATAAGGCATTGAATTCCACCACAAAGCCCGTGCGGGGAACCACCGGACGGCCATTCGCCGTGGAGTTCATCCAGGTAACGGCACGGTCGCGTCCTTCTGTACGCAGCAAGCCGTTGTCTTCCAGGATAAGGTTGGGATGGCCACCTTTCTCGATATACTCCACGATGTCGCGCACGAGTTTGCCGTACATCTTGAAGCATTTCTCATCACCGGCTTCCTTTGCATATTGCTGGATAGCCCATACTGCCCACAGGGGCACATCAGGCTGTTCCATCTCGTAGATCTTCACCGATACGGGCTTGCCTTTCATAAACTCACGTAATCCCTTCTCTGCCGTTTTCATCACCAGTTCAAAGTAGTCCTGCTCCTCAATGGCCAGGGTCAGACCGGGTAAAGCGATGAACGTGTCGCGGGCACGGCATTTGAACCACGGATAGCCAGCGAGGATATACCGCTCGTCTTTCTTCGTACGGTTATGGAACTGATGAGCGGCATTCACCAGACAGTGGAAGAAGTTGTCGCGCGGGCTGCGGCTCTCCACCTCTTTGTCGAAAAGGGTCTTCAATCCACTTGTGCGGATTGACGAAGTAGAGGCGGCAAACACAATGCTCTCCCCTTTCTTAATGCTCATCTCGAAGTATCCCGGAACATACAGGTCTTCGTTCGAGGCATATCCCCTCTCCTGCTCCTTAGGATACTCCACACCGCGATACCAGTCGGGCTGGAAGATGAACTCGTTCTTCTTGCTGAACTGCATGTACAAGTCGGGATAGCCCGCATACATACAGGTCTTGATACCGTTATCCACGGGATGGTACTCCCGACTGGCAACGGAATTCTCGTGAGTGAACTGACGCACACTGCGGAAAGCAAGGAACGGACGGAAGCGAAGTGTGGTGGCCGAATGGGCATCTTCCAACGTATAGCGGATCAGAATACGATCCTCGTAATGCTGGAACACTACTTCTTTTTTCAACACTACACCACCCACACGATAGAGAGTGGTAGGAACCTTGTCACAATCGAATTCTCGAATGTACTTGTGCCCCTTGGGGCTGTAATTGTTGCCCTGATACTTATGCAGTCCCAGATTGAACTCAGCACCATGCTGAATGACAGTCACATCGAGCGATGAGAGCAGCACATGATTCTCGTCGTCGAGTTCAGGAACAGGTACGACGAGCAGTCCGTGATACTTTCTCGTGTTACAGTCAACAATCGTGGAACAAGAATACGCTCCCGAGCGGTTGGTACGTAACAACTCGCGTGGTAAAGCTTCTTCCAGGTTTGTCATCAGAGCTTTTTCAAATCGCAAATAACTCATAGATGCTCTATTAAGGTTTTTAGTTATTCTTTTGTTTTTAAATTCAGTTCAAAAGTAATAAAAATATCATATAGGACAAAATAAAAAGACAAGAAAATCTCCAAAAGGTATGATTTTTATGTTGTACAATATAAAATATGTCAGAAAATTTTCTCTTTTCAAGAAAAAGTTGTACTTTTGCAAAAGGAAAACAGCCGTATGAGCTGATGAAGGTATTAGCGATGACAACGATCAAGGAATTAGACACAGAAGAAGTCTCTGAAATCATTTGTTCTTTGTGGGAGCCACTCACGTCGTCTCAACGTGACATGCTGTCGCAAAACATTTCTGTGGAGCGTTTCAAGAAGAATGAGATGATCTACAAGGAATCCGAGCATCCTACCAAGATGATGTTCCTTCTTCGTGGCAAGGTAAAAATTTTCAAGGAAGGGATGGGACACAGTCAGATTATCCGTGTGATCAAGCCCTTTGAGATATTCGGATACCGCGCCTATTTCGCCGGGGAAGAGTACAAGACAAATGCCATGGCCTTCGAGCCATCTACCGTTGCCTTTATTCCCATGACGGTCATTGCAAAGCTGATGGGATCGTGCCAAAGTATCACCCAATCGATTATCAGGCATTTGGCCACAGAATTGGGGAACTCTGACGAGCGTACGGTCAGTCTGACACAAAAGCACATCCGCGGTAGATTGGCGGAAGCACTCTTGCTACTGAAAGAAAGCTATGGCGTGGAAGAGGATGGCCACACACTGAATATCTATCTGACACGTGAAGACATTGCCAACCTCTCGAACATGACAACCAGTAACGCGATTCGCACCCTCTCGACCTTCACGGAAGAAGATCTCATCTCCACCGATGGTCGGAAGATCAGAATCCTGAAAGAAGAAGAACTGCGAAAGATTTCCCGCTACGGCTAACCTATCCTTTCTTGATTCTCCCTATCCCGCTCTACTCTGGAATCAAGAAATTAATCACCTCTTCCTCGATGCCCACCTTGAAAGGACCTTCTGGCGTATTCATCAACCTGCCATCGATGCTGACCAAAGCATGGGCAGCCTCCTGCACCACCACCTCACGGGTACGGTAAGGATGCACACTTCGGTGGTTGAGAAACTTATTGGTGAAAAGGAGATAGAAGCCTTCGATGAGCTGTGCCACCTGGGGATGGTAAACCACCGACACATCAAGCATACCGTTATAGGGTACGGCATTCGGTGTCTGTCCGTACCCACGGGCACTACCGATACACACTGTCATCACCTTCCTCTTGATCTGATCCGAGTTGATCTTCAGGTTCATTTTGTACTCCATGCGTTGGAAGACCATCAACAAGAAAGAGAAAGTGAACGACAAGGTCCGTGAACCGAACAGCCGGCGGGTCTGTCGGCGCAAATTCATGATCGAGGCAATCAAGCCGATGTTCACACAGTTCAGGAAATAACGATGGCAGCGTTCTCCCTTCCGGTTCATATAACGGATACATCCCAAATCAACCATTCTGACACGATGCTTCACCAGCGTATCTATGGTCTGCTCGATCTCACCCTCCTTGATATCCCAATAGCGGGCAAAGTCGTTCATCACCCCATTGGGAATCACACCAAGGGCAATGCTCTCCCTCACCTCCTGCGGCATCTGCATCAAGCAATTGACGGCATCGTTCAGGGCAGAGTCACCCCCCACGATAACAATCGTCTTGTAACCATTGTTAATCATCATGGTCACCAAGCGCTCCACACTGCTGGAGTTCTCACTTTGCACCTTGTCGAAGGCGATATGCCGTTCGTTCAGAATCTTCTCAATCTTCTCCCAACGTTTCTGCGGACGGAAGATATCACGTTTTGGACAATACAAGATGCCCCACCGTTTATTGAGTTCAGCGTTCATAGCTCACGTTCGTTGTATATAGTTCATGATTACAGATACTTTTTCTTCCATCGGTAACATAGCATCGATCCAATGGATGGTGAAGCCACGACGTTCCATACCGCGGAACCATGTCATCTGTCTTTTGGCAAACTGATGAATGGCGATTTCCAGCTGACGGAACATCTCATCATAAGAGAGTTTCCCGATGAGGTACTCAGTGACATATTTATACTCCAGACCATAATAGATCAAGTTTTCGGGAGCGATGCCACTGTCGAGGAGTGCCTTGACCTCCTCCACCATTCCCTCATCCAGACGGGCCTTTAGCCGCTTCGTGATTTTCCTCCGTCGCTCCTCCCTGTCGATGCTGAGACCGAAGATTACGGAATCAACGGCTGGCAGCTCCCGTCGCGGCATCGGATGCTCCAGATTGTAAGTTTCTATCTCTATGGCCCGTATGGCACGCTGACAGGAATCCACATCTGTGGTGTTATGCATGACAGAATTGTTACGGGCTTTCAAATCCATGAGAATCCCGGTCAGTTCCCCCAATGTCTTTCCCTCCAAGCTATCGCGGAGTTCCTGATTCTGGGGCACAGGAGAGAGATGATAGCCTTTCAGTACAGCCTCGATATAAAGGCCCGTACCCCCACAAAGGATCGGCGTCGCTCCCCTACTCATGATATCCTGATAGACATCGTAGAAGTCCTGCTGGTATTCAAATAGGTTGTATTTCGTTCCCGGCTCACGGATATCAATCAGATGATAGGGAATGACTCTCCTGACTCCTGTCTCCTGACTCCTGACTCCTGACTCCTGACTCCCGACTCCTGTCTCCTGACTCCCGACTCCTGTCTCCTGACTCCCGATCACATAATCCTCCAGATCCTTCCCTGTACCGATATCCATTTTACGGTAAACCTGGCGCGAGTCTGCCGAGATCACCTCTCCGCCGATGATGGCAGCCAACCGTGTTGCCACAGGTGTCTTACCTGATGCCGTTGGCCCTAATATCGTAATCATCTGCTTCATATCGGTGACAAATGTACATATTTTTTTTTAATTAATGAGTCAGTCAAGATAAAAAAATGTACAAATTGCTCGTTAAGAAACAAAAAAACAAGTACTGAATTAGTGCAACACTCTTGCACAAAGTGTGCAAAGCATCTGCACAAAGTGTGCAAGCCTTCTGCACAAAATGTGCAAGACCTTTGCACAAAGTGTGCAGATTCGTTGCCAACATGTGCACAAACTTGGCACAACTTGTATAGCCGTTCAACTATTCAGATGTGGGAGTGATTTCCGTGAAGAAAGCAGTGATTTCCTGTCCCTCTGGTACCTTATCTAAATAGCTCTTGCACATATCTGTGGAGATATCCTTGTCGTTGAGTGAACACCCATCTATTTTGCCTTCCACTTCGAGCACATTGAGTTTCCAAATGCGTTCACCGTTCTTGAAAGCATGAATCTCCCGTTGCCACGACGGACCACCAGCTGGTCCTGCTAACTTCAAGTAGCAGACACCATCCTTTTCGCACCTCAAAGGACGAAAACGAGGATTCTCGACAGCCATCAACTGGAATGTGTCATCCTTACGGATAAAGAAAGCACCGTTCTTGTTCTCTTTGTCACGCATCCAGATCCACTCATTCTGGTAATCGATGTAACAATGTGCCCACTTGGTAAGAGCCACATCATCATTGCCCATCTCATCTGCATGATAGAGGCTATCCATCACGGCAAGGTCTTTCTTCCAAACAGGAGTTTCCTCATCGACCAATGAATGATAGCACTCGTATTCCATCTCAACGAGCTTGCCTTCTCTTGGGAAGAGCATGCCGACACAGAAACTCTCGGGAGCGCTGTGGGTATAGCAGAGTTCCAATCCCTCTGGTCCTTCGAAGGCAGCAGCGATGTCGCTTGGAATATACCCATCGGCCTCAGCGTTCCATGAACTGCCATACTCCTCATCGTAATAACCCAGCTGTTCAAGGACATACACCTTTCCACTATCCACCAGCACCTCCAAGGCGAGGGCAAATTTCCTGTCAGGATCATATTGATCCTTGGGGGCATTCTTATACTCTCCACCGAACTGCACAGCACCCATCAGATAACGGTCTCCAATGATGTACGTCTGACATGCACTATCTGCCTTCATCCCATATTGTTTCTCAAGCATACTGACTATTTCATCTGAAAGCTTGGGATAGTTGTAGTCGTCAGTACGGCACGACTGAACATCCAGCTGCTTGCGTGATTTTAGATAACCATCGGTGGCAATGACCATTCCCCAACTGTCAGAGATGAATTCACTTTGCTCTTCAGGTTTGTCGTTGGGATTAGCATATTCGAAGCGTGCACAGAGAGCAGGAATCCCTTCCCTGTTGTGAATCTCACCGATACTTGGGGTATTACCATCGGGATCTTTCAGCACCTCATCCACAAACTTCACCTTTATGATCTTATCATCAGTGATCAGGTTGGTATATTGGGCTGCATTACGACGGAACATCTCCTGAAGTTCCCACGACTTATGGTAATCCTCGAAGTACTCATCATCGTCGCCTTCCTTCTTGGGTTCTTCGATGTTAGTCCAATAAAGCATGTGCATATACTTGCCCTCACCACCGACGAGGAACATAGGCAGAGGGGTAGTGTCGTTCTCAGTGACCTCACGCTCCATCCCTGGACCGTCGAGGATCTGACCTTTCGTGAACTTGCAGCTAGTAAACAACACGGTTGCAAGCACAACGGCCAGAATCGTTAGAATTGTCATCTTTTTCATATTCTTGTCTTAAATGTTAGTACTGAATCATCATGATCAAGGTTCTTTTACATAACTATCATGGTCAGGATTATTCTCCTCCCCCTTGATTAGCTCAACATTCAGTCGCTCGATGAAAGAGAGCTGAATGTCATCATTGGATATAGCGGGTTTGTACCAAGGCTGTCTGTTGAAGTATTCCTGAAGATCCTCCGACTCAAAACGATAGCCATGACTGGCAAGGATCTCGTTTCGCATGATACGAAGAGTTGATTTCTTCATGGTACGGAACTGTCTGTTGTTCAGCAGTCCCATACTGGCATAACCGAATCGTCGAAGGGTAGATTCAGCCTTGCGGAACGTAAGGACGTTACCATTGCGCACCCACCAGTTGTCATCTTCATTAAAAGATAAGCTATAGAGTTTCAGACCCTCCAAGGTGGGAACAACCTCCCACGTACCTTCCAGCCGGTTAGTACTTCCCTCGATGGGATTAATGGTGATATAACCCATTACCAGTCCGTTAAAGGTCTCCACCCTATAGGAGGTTAGTTCGAGATTGACACTCACCTGATCCCAGTTGATCACAAGATTCAGTTCATCGTCAGGATCTCCCACCAACTCATATTCTCCGATCAACTGATTCTTGAACTTCGCCACGTTCAGTTTCTCAGCATCCCATTCCTGCTCACATGACATAACGGTCTCTAACTGGTTCTTGGCATTATAGAAACAGAGCACGTCCCAGCCGTCTTGAGTCAAGTGACGTACTGTGGCGATACCACTGTATTCATTGACATAGTCGTTAGGACCATCGGTAACGCTATATGTGTCCTTCTTACCTCCCACAGGGACGAGCATAAACTCATGTTCCTCTCCCTCCGCCATGGCATTCATCAACACCTTACCGTTAGCCATGTTCTTGGCGGAATACGTCAGCCAACCATTATACCAGTTGCCACTCTCCGAGATCTGCGCCTGCACCGTTCCAGCAACAAGGAGCATCAGCAGTGAAATAAAACTTTTCTTCATAAGGTTTACTGTTTTACTTTAATATACACACCATCAAAGGCAACACCCATGCCGAAGCAACCCAGCGTGTCGTAACCAGTGGTTGTCTTCAACACCACGAACTTCTTGAAGAAATGAGCACTGAAGCCATAGCCGCACTCATTGACATTCTCATAGTTGAAATAATTGTACGTATATTCACCCAAAACGGCAGGACGACCCGGTTCGCTCTTGCCCTCAGCGATATTACCTGGAACATTGCTCACCTCGAAGTGGAGCTTATGCTTGCCAGCACCTCGGAACTTCACATTACCGCCCATCATCGCCTTATAGTTAGGATTCCAGATGGAATAGGAATACTCGCGGCCAATATTCTGAGGATCCTCATAGTCAAGATAATCGGTCACAGGAACAGACTCACCATTTGTCACGAAATGTTTCATTTCAAGACCTTTGTCCGTTCTGGGATTGGTCCATGTACCTTCTGTAATATAGGCACCAGCAGCAGTGTCCTCGCCTTCGATCTTGAATTGCATACGTCCTGTAACAACACCATCGCTTTGGTATTCGCACAGGGAATACCAACCCGATTCATGCAACTCACCTACTACCAAGATGGGCGCAGGATTCTTAGCCTTAGGATAGTAGATCTCGCCCACGGCAATATTGTCGCCATTGACAGCAAACTTCAGTTTTACAGGGATCTTGTCACCCAGCGTTCCCTCAAAACTATATTCTCCTAAAACATCGGCCTGGGTCACTACTGCCCACATCATGACAGTAATGAGTAATAGCAGTTTCTTCATTTGCTTTGGAATATGAATTTTGATCCGTTCCAAGTGATACGTTTTTCAGTCTTTCCTGATGGAGTAAAGTAGGTATAGACGATCGTCTTTCCCTGACGGGGCAGCGCATGCGAAGTGGCCATGGAGCCTTCTGGTACCTCGATTGAAATACCCAGATCATCGGCATAGACCACCTTCATCTTTCGAGTAGCATTGTCATACTTATAGAAGGTGATGCCAGTATATTGTCCAGCAATGGCTTGTCCGTTCAGATAGGTATCGTTGGAGATAGCCACCAGTTTATGCTTCTTGTCAGCATAGTTCCAATAACAGCACTCTATGACCTGTCGTCTGGTATCTGAATCATCAGAATCAACGGATACATAGCCCACATAACCATTCTGGACATCAACGATGAGGTCATCACCCGGCATCAGTTTCATGCCGTTCTTGTAGAAGTTCCACGCTTCCTTTATTCCAGCCAGAGATTCATCAGGTTCATCTCGTGAGAGCAGGGCTGTGACGAAATCTTTAATATTAGGACTCTGTCCCTTGTAGGTCACGGTGATATCCTCCAGTCCGTCATCAAAGACGAGGGGTTCCGTCTTCGCATACACAGGTTTCATGCCGTTCCAGGTAAAGGTATGCTGGACAGGACCGTTATCAGCCCACTCTTCCACCACCACGTTTTTACCCACCTTGGGTAGCTTACAGAACAGCTGTGTACCTTCTTTCCTGTCACCCCAACGATAACCTTTCAAGATATCAGGCTCTGGGACAAGACTTTTCTTGGCAGGATCGTAATCGTAGAAACAAACGAAGTCTATGAAAGGATCGGTAGGCTTACCCAGACGCACAGCAAACAATTTATGTCCGTTCGGGCGATTCCAGTAGCAAGCCTCCATATACTCACCGTCGGTGCCGCCATCGTCCACCTGCGCATAACCGTTCTTGACATCCACCGTTACCGTGAGTGCCGTCTCTTCTTCGAGAACAACTTTTGAGAGTCCTTTCTCCATGGCTTCGCGTACTTCTCTCACCATCCATGTGGGCCATGTCTGGTCAAAACGTTCCAGCATAATACCCAGACTGCCATTGATCACGTTGCCAATGGGTTTACTACTCCATCCTTTCTCAATATCTTCAAGTGATGCAGTATTGAGACCAGGATTCTGTGCCAAGGTGGCGAGAAGCGAATATTGCCAAAGGCAACACACAAGCAATAGTTTTTTCATCTTTATAATAAGTTAAGGATTCACGATTTAAAGTATCTACTCATCAGTGGGTATAGGTCGAGAGAGGAAGATCATTGCTTGTTCATGAATTACTTACTCAGACGATGAGTCCTGCGGACACCCTGATAGTTGATGCTGGGCTGTTTGCTCAGGTAGTCGATGATCAGATCCGCGGTCTGCCGGTTCAAGCTGCGTCCCTGATCCTTTCTCGGTGAGTTGCTGATGGTCACCACATAGCTGTTTGTCACCACCTTGTATGTTTTCTTCAAGTTGAATTTCTTTCCTTCGGGGGTATAGAGTTTCAGATTCTTGACATGTTGCTTGTCGCCCTCGTCGTAGAAAACATCGCAACGCAGTCCGCTCACCCGGGGGAAGCCGTAGCCGTCGCTGTTTCCGCATGCCATCAACAGCTGCCGCAGTTCTTCTCCTGTAAGCGACAGTTCCACAGCATCATTGCCAAAGGGATCCAACCGAAGGACATCACTCACCGTAAACGGACCAGCCTCTTTCGTCTCATAGCGGATACCACCTGTATTCTGAATGGCCACATCTGCACCCGTCTCGGCTCGGAAAGCATCACACATCATACACCCCAGTTCCTCATAGTTCGAGAAGGGAGCCTCAGCCATCGTGAGCTGTCGGTAGAATGCGGGATTCTCACTGAAGAAACGTACCATCTCGGCCACCACCTTATTTTTATGTGGCCATTGGCGCACATCGATGTTCTCGGCTTTCTTCTCCACCACCTTACCATTCTCCACCACCAGTGTGGTATGCGTCACCTTTTTCAGTCGGTTCTCATTCTGTGTGATTAAGATACCGTTGTGTATCTCTCCCCCATCCAACTGTGTATGTGTATGTCCGCCGATGATCAGATCCACCCAGGGCACATCCTTTGACAGTTCCACATCATCCTCATAACCGATATGGGTGAGCAAGATGGTCACATCACACTGATCCCTAAGCCACGCATACTGCTGCACCGTTTCCTTGACAGGCAGGAAGGAGATACCCTTCACATTATCGGGATGGGAATCAGGGATGCCGCGTGCACCCAACTGCACAACACCCACAACACCCACTTTCACACCTTCCACATCGAAGATCTGATAAGGGATGCAATGGATTCCAAGTGATGGATCCGGCTGAATATTGGCACAGAGGTGACGGAAGTTCGACAAGCTGATGAGCTGCGCCATACCTTTCTGACGGGAATCGAACTCATGGTTACCCAGTGCCGAAGCATTGAAGCCCACCTGATTCATCAGCGCCACCATCGGGTAGGCAGGAATCTCATACCGATCGTTCAGGGGCTCACCCGTACGGTTGTCACCTGCAGAGAATATCAGCAGTGATGGGTACAGACAGCGCAGGCTATCGGCGATATCTGCCAGTTGAGGGAAAGCTTCGATAGCAGCATGCATATCATTGGCAGAAAGGATATGTACCTCTTTCCGTTCAGCGAAGAGGGTTACCGACCACAAGACGGTCAGCATCACGATACAAGTTCTTCTTTTCATATCTTAGGTACTTTAAAAATTATTTTTTGGTTCTCTTTCAGTGGAGCATCGTCATCAATCAGATGTCCATAGGCATCATATACCGTTACGGTAGTCATCAAACTCCTGTCGAGTTTCCTCACAAGGAAATATTTCAGGAGCGCATGTTTCACTTGTGCCCCCTCGAAGAGATCTATATGTCTTCTGTTTACCTTCACCCTCATTATCAAGATCTTATGATTCCTTCAGTTTTTGGAATACCTGTAAATATCTGGCCACCTGTGCCTGATCCGCATTTCCGGCATCTTGATCCGTTGAATTCGTCTTTACCTCTATACACTGTCCTTTCTCATCATAATAATAACGCCACTCATATTGCTCTCCCTCCTCCTTGGCATTGGTATAGGAGAAGATAAGATGATGACTATGGGGGGCGAAAAGGTATTCGCTATAGATATCCGACCCCATGTTATTATGATGACGGTGATTCGAGATGAAATAGCAATAGTCATCGAAATAGAATTTCAAATCAGTGACCACCGGCGGTCCCCACGACTGATCGTGAATGATCACCTTCATATCATGCGGGAGTTCTGATTGATCATTCTTAGCTATTTTTTCCTTAGCCTGTGCATAGATGCCTCGGATCTGTTTCAGCTGCTCTGCCTTAGACGGGATCTGCTGCTTCACGGCATTTCTGCCAGTCGGAACACCTTTTGCGTTCATCAGGGTCTCAAACACACTGAGATAAGACATGGCCTGATCTTTTTCGGAGCTTCCGTCGTTCCAATTGTGGGTGCCGGGAGCTGCATCGTGTCCACCCACCTTATGCTTCTGGTCAATCAAACGACCATGGGCATCATAGTAATAGCGTGTCTCAACCACAAATCCGGCATCCGTCTCCTGCCTCATATAACAGAAGAGCAGATGACCTTTGTTAGGATCGAACAGAATCTCACGATAACGGATATGACCATGCGACCCCCAGTCCTCGACTATAAAATAACACCTGGAGGCATCTGGATAGTCAAGGTTGGCACGGGTACGATACTTATTGAAATAAAAGGTCAGCTCCTTCTCCTCGTCAATGGCAAAGTCCTCGTCCACCTGAGTCCCATCATTCAGGGAAATTTTCATATCCAGCGGGGCCTTACCGTTTTTCCCGTTTTGGGAAATCTGTGCCTTAGCCTCAGCATAGATCCTGCGGATTTCCTTGATCTGCTGATCCTTGGAAATCTGTGCTACCGCCACCATGGAGGTGCACATCATGATTGTCAAAAAGAACAGTTTATACTTCATTGTTTTACCTTTATATATATACCCTCAAAGGAAGCACCTGCACCAAAGCACTCTAATGTAGAATTGTCTGTTGTATTCACCAGTACCACGAAACGGGGGAAGAATGCGGCATAAAAACTATAGTTACATTCATTGACGTCATGATATTCAAACCAATTGCCGTGCAACACAGCGGGACGATTCGCCTCGCTACTTCCTTCTGCAATGCCATGGGCTGCATTAACACACTCGAAGTGCACCTTGTTTTTGCCAGCAGCACGGAAGGTGATATGACCGCCCATATATTCTTCTGCTCCAAGATGCCATTTCCGGAACGAATACTCACGACCGATGTTTCCAGGATCTTCTGGAGCAAGAAGCGACTTGGTGAACCATGTCGGCATCTCACGACTGAATGAAATGTCTGTCAGTTTCATCTCTTTCAGGGTTTGGGGGTTCGTCCATGTTCCTTCTATCTTGTTGTCCCAGCCATCAACTACCTGATGCTTCAGCATGACCTCTCCAGTGACGATACCATCCGACTGATACTCACTGAGATAATAATAGTCACCATCATCCTTGTGATAGACATTACCGAGAAGCATAATGGGTGCAGGGGTCTTGGCTTTCGGATAATAGATATAGCCTGCCACAAGATTACCATCAGTCACTTGGAACGCAATGATGACGGAAATTCGTCCGTCAAGTTGGGCATCGTAACGTTGAAGGGGATAGTTGAGCAAACCTTCAAAACTGGTGTTGTCATCACTCTCAATAGCCCATACTTCATCGAGATAGTGCTGGAGCTTACTCCCATGCCATCGGTAGTAGCTGGTGACGCGCTCATCAGGACCTTCACTCCCTGTATGGATAAGGTACTTCTTCTCTGTGTTTAGCATCAACTCACCGATGCCCGCATAGCCATCAGGATAGACAAAAGCATGCTGCTCCTGATCCCAAAGCAGGGCTTCTTGCTGAGTATTGGTAGCGAAGCCGCCATAATAGCCTAAATAAACATCCACGTCGGGATAGCCGTCGAAGTTAAGGTCTGTTTCAGAAATCGTCCCGATGCTCTCGGCCATCTCTTCAGAAACGGGAGAATTCAACTCAAAGGTATATTCCTTGATGAGTAGGCTCCCAACAAAAGTCTGGAGGCGGACTTCAGAGATCTCCCCTTCAGCATTCTTCACCTTCATAGTCTTGAAAGTGAAGTCCTTGCGTTCATGTTTCGGCTGTGCCTGCGTAGCTATCATTGTCAGCAGGAACAACGTAACCATCACGGATTTGACTATCTTATTCTGCATAGGTTGAAGATTGGTCTAACGTTCGATAGGTCGCCAGGCGGGAGTGAGGGAAATGGTGTCGCCCAAGAGTTTTTCAGCCTTTTCCCACTCTTCCTCAGAGATGCCCTTTCCGTTCTTCATCACATCCGTATAGACAGTTTCCATTTCTTCCGAGGAGTTATTGAATTGGTCCTCCCGATAGAAGTCATCACCAGCCCGACTATTCATGACAAAAGTGAAGCCTTCACGAGACAGACCGTCACCGTAATAGCCGTTGAATCCCACGGCTCCCTTGTAGAAGTCCAGCTTACTGCGCACGTCAGAGGAAGCCAACAGCGTGACGGAATCATTGACGATGGAATAGACACCCTGATAGTCCTGTCCTTCATCACCACGTACCCACACCTCAGGATGTCCGTCACCGTCGATATCGACAAAAGCATATGCAATCAGACGTACATCGTCGGTACTCTTACTATAGTACACCACAGCCTTTTCTTCCATCTCCTTGACATACTTATTGATGTCGAAAGACTTCTGGAATGTCATAAAGGTGGCATAATTCTTCATCTCTGCCAGCAGATCCATCCCGTTATCTGCCTCAAAGAAGATATTGGCGACTCGCCACTGACCATCTTCCACCCGCATTAGCCAACGCATGGGGATTCCTTTGATGGTGACGGCATCCTTTACAAGGAACCTGACATCAGCTGTTCCGTTGGGAAGCAGTTCAACACGGATACTGTCAGCACTGACACGACCCTCATAGCAGTCGTAGGTCCATGGATCGAGCGGTCCTTCATCACCGAAGTCAAAGAAGCCACCGCACTCACAGTCTTTGTCAGCAGCCTCCACATCCTTGAGTGCCTGCAGCCACTCCTTGGTGGCAAAACGTTCATCGAGCGAAGGCATTCCCTCCGTGTAATGTTGATGCATTTCGTCGAGATAGTCATAGACGGCATCCACCTGTTTGATGACAGCCTCCACACTGTTGAGCGTGTCGGGCACTTCGAACACTTGCGTGGAGTCGGCATCGGTCGTTCCTCCACCAGTCTTATTGCCACAGGCTGTCCATGTCAAGACAGCAACAGTCCAAAAGATCAATTTTTTCATAGGCTTTTAATAATTTCGGTTCATCAGTTTGTCGAAAGCCTCTTTCAGATCACAGGCCAGACGAGTGGCGAAGGCATCATCCATCAACCGCTGTCCTTTGATTAGTTCATGGAAGAAGCCGTTAGGTCCCCAGTAGTAACGGGTCTCGTCTTTCTCGCTCTTACAGAAATAGAACACCAGTCCTCCCTTCTCAAAAAGGAACTCCTCATAGTAATCCCTGGCACCTACATTGTATTTACGGGTGATGAAATAGGGTGTATAGACAACAGTTTCCGCCTGTTCGTCGAACTCACCCTGATAGTAATAATGGGTAACATCCTTGATAGGACCGGCACCAGGAGCCATATAGTTTGAACTCACCACCATGTCATTGGGTGGGATCTCTGCTTTCTTCCTGTTTTCCATACTCTCCTTGGCCTCAGCATACAGTTTGCGTATCTGAGCCAATCGGGCATCCTGTGCCTGCACTGTCAATACAGACAGCAGGATGACAATCATCAAAGACGTTCTTCTCATATACACCTTAATTATATATTATTACTTTTGATCCGGTCCAATACCACGAGACTTGATATCACGGTCGAATGGATTCTCCACGAACTTATTCTTGGGACCCGATTGGTCGGCCAGATTAATGGTGCCGAGATTCTCCGTGGGGTGATAGACCTCACATTCCGCCAAGAAGAACTCACGGTCGAAATTGAACAAGGGGGAATCACCGTGGTTGGCAAAGAAACGGCATTGGTAGAAATTCACATTCGATCCCCTGCTTTCTATCAACGAGAACTCACGGTTACGGAAGAAGTCGCACTTCTCGAATTTTGCAAACTCCACATTCCGGAGTGTCATAATGCCATAGGTACAGTCGTGGATGTTTGATGAATACATCGAGAAATCACGGGTATCCTGGAGTTGCAGTCCGTATGTGCCGCAGCCGTAGAGGTCACAATGATGGATACTAACACGCCACCCTCCTTGTACACCGATAACGCCACCCTGACAGTTTCCTCCTTCGACATGACCGATAGTAAGATTATGTATTTCTATCTGGTCACAGTTCTTGAAGTTCAGACAGAAGGCATATCGGGGCTCGACAACGATCCGGGAGTTTCCTTCCCCACGGATGGTCATTTGTTTCATATTAACAAGGGTCAGCTGTCTTCCATCAAACACCTCCTCACTGATGAGGACATCCTGACGGTCACCCACTTCCGTTGCATACTCGGGGCGCCATAAGCGATACTGTGTACGGAAGGCACTTTGATCATCCAGCAACGGTGACAGATTGATCTCCGTGTTCTTAGCCACCAGCACACTGCGTCCCGTACCAAGGGCATTCAAGAACTGCTCCGCCGTTGTCACTCGAATGTATTCCTCACCATCAAATATCACAGTCTGACCAAAAGTAGGCAATTCGTCAACCTCATCACTGCCACGACCATCTGCCCCCAGCCCATCAGGGTTATCATAGCCACCCTCAGCCTCACCGTTCCGGTAGGCTATCTCACTGAGCAGTAAGTCACGGTTGGTCTTCTCAATAATACTGGGACGTGACAGTCCGCCTAAACGTTTGGCCACCGACTGCAGGTCTTCCATGGAGCATCCGATAGTCATGTGAGTGTCGAGCAGGAAATTGCTCACCGTCTCGTTTAGTCCTTCCTGAGACATATATGCCACCATCTGCTCATGTTGGCCAGTACAGTTCTGCAGGTTATCGGGGGTCAGTGTCAGCACCTCCACAATCTGTCCCTTGGAGTTTTTCACACCCAGAAAGTTCATACCCTGCTGACGGTAATACTGCACCTCACTACCCCACTTACAACGGAAGGGTGAATACTCCCTCGAAAGCATCAGCTCATATCGCCCTGCCGTAGGTTTCTTCTTCAGTTTGAGCACATAGCTGCCGCCCCAAGGATCATTGCCCTTCAGGGTCACCACACCGTCCTGCCCTATAGTACTCACCGTATATAGGGCGGCGCCGTCATAAAATCTGTTACCACGCTGAATCGTTTGTGCCTCCATCATCAGAAGCGAACACATGAGCAGGAGTGCCAACAGCATTCCCTTTCTCCATCTGCTCATAATCCGGGGTTCCCGGTTCCGAATTGTCCTTTTTTTATAAGTCATAGTCTTCTAAATTACCGTAAGATTTGTTCCTAACAGCATACAAACCAACAATTCCTCCTATTCATAGGTGTTTAGTTGTGCGGGACAAATTTACAAAAAAAAAGCCATCCGACAAAATCGGATGGCTAATATTTTTCAGTTTCTTTGGAAACTGCTTATTTCAGTAACCTTCGTTGATGATTATTTCAACTCTGCGAGGTACTTAATGGTGCGAACCATCTGAGAAGTGTAAGAGTTCTCATTGTCGTACCAAGCAACAACCTGAACGAGAGAGTTGCCGTCGCCGATCTTGCTTACCATAGTCTGGTTAGCATCGAACAGAGAACCGTACTTCATACCGATGATGTCAGAAGAAACGAGCTTCTCCTCAGTGTAACCGAATGACTCGTTCTGAGCAGCCTTCATGGCAGCGTTGATACCCTCAACAGTAACCTCACCCTTTACAACAGCGTGTAGGATAGTGGTAGAACCTGTAGGAGTCGGAACGCGCTGAGCAGCACCGATCAGCTTACCGTTCAGCTCGGGGATCACGAGACCGATAGCCTTGGCAGCACCAGTAGAGTTAGGAACGATGTTCTGAGCACCAGCACGAGCGCGCTGAACATCACCCTTGCGCTGAGGACCGTCGAGAATCATCTGGTCGCCAGTGTAAGCGTGAACGGTAGTCATGATACCGCTCTGGATAGCAGCGAAGTCGTTCAGAGCCTTGGTCATAGGAGCCAGACAGTTAGTGGTGCAAGAAGCAGCACTGATCACGGTGTCGGCAGGAGTCAGAGTCTTGTGGTTTACATTGTAAACGATGGTGGGCAGGTCGTTGCCAGCAGGAGCAGAGATCACAACCTTCTTGGCACCAGCCTTGATGTGTGCAGAAGCCTTCTCCTTAGAAGTGTAGAAACCGGTGCACTCCAGAACAACGTCAACGTCGAGCTCGCCCCAGGGCAGTTCAGCAGCGTTGGGAACAGCATAGATAGTAATCTCCTTACCATCAACGATGATAGAGTTGTCGGTGCAGTCAACAGTGTGCTTGTTCTCACCGATCTTGCCGCAGAAACCACCCTGAGCGGTGTCATACTTCAGCAGGTGAGCCAGCATCTTGGGGCTGGTCAAGTCGTTGATTGCTACTACTTCATAACCTTCTGCCTCGAACATCTGACGGAATGCGAGACGACCAATACGGCCAAAACCGTTAATTGCTACTTTTGTCATTTTTGTTTTTATTAAAAGGGTTAAAAATTATCCTTAAATCACTTCTTCTTATCACTATTTCAGCCAAAAACATGGCGAAAAGAAAGAAAATTCATGTCTTACGAGCATTTTTTTCTTATTTCGAGCGCAAAGTTACAAATTATTTTCTATATTTGCATCAGATTTCTGTCTTAAATAATATAAAAAGATGGTATAATCCGTTCTCAAACATGAAAAAGAGAAAGCGGATTTCAGAGATTGCAAAACGCAGTTTACAATTTTATACATTAAAAAAATTAAAGTTATGGAATTTTTTAAAGAATTCAAAGAGTTTGCCATGAAAGGCAACGTAATGGACATGGCCGTTGGTGTAATCATCGGCGGTGCCTTCGGTAAGATTGTCAGCTCATTGGTAGATGACGTTATCATGCCATTAGTTGGTAAAGTGTTGGGCAATGTTGACTTCACAAACCTGTATATTGCTATGTCAGGACAAGAGGCTGGCCTGCCTTTGGACAAAGCAAAAGAGGCTGGAGCCGTATTTGCCTATGGCCAGTTCTGCCAGAACATCATCGACTTCCTGATCGTAGCATTCTGTATCTTCTTGATGATCAAAGCTATGAACAAGCTCAACAAGAAGAAGGAAGAAGAGCCTGCACCTGCTCCCGAGCCACCAGCAGAAGAGAAGCTGCTCACTGAGATCCGCGACTTGCTGAAGAATAAATAAAACAAAAAGCCGTTCTAAAACAGAACGGCTTTTTTTGTGGAGTGAGGAATCTTTTTGTGGAATGTGGAGTGAGGAGTGTGGAGTGAGAATAGTACTGAGATAAAGTATTCATAAACAAAGTCACTTGTTCTTGAAAGCATATCTCACTCCACACTCCTCACTCCACACTCCTCGTAACAACTCACAAAAAAGGCTTAACGGCTAATCCTCTTCTTCAGCGCCTCCAACGCTGCACGACTTTTCCTTCCTGCCGTTTCTCCAATTCGTATCATCTCGTCGATGCTTTTCTTTCCGAAGCTGGTGGAGCCGTAGCCTGCAAGATTCGGGTTGATATAGACATCCACCATCTTGACGTTGTCATTGTATTTCTTCCAGTCAGGGCGCGACACCACCCAGTCGAGCCACCCGCCGATACCCGTATATTCCTTCAACGAGAAGTCGCGTGACTCATGTTTATTTTGTGTCAGATCGACAGCGATAACTACATCGGCACCCATCGCCTTCACCACATCCACCGGCAGGTTGTTCAGCACACCGCCGTCAACAAGTACCCTACCATCGATCTGTACGGGTTTGAAAGCACCGGGAATAGCCATACTCGCCCGCATACACTTTGACAGATAGCCCTTGCTCAGTACCACCTCCTGCTGGTTATTGACATCCACGGCCACACAACGGAAAGGTATAGGGAGCTGGGAGAAATCAACAGAGTCGGTAATTCCCGTAATACTATCGAACAGCTCCACGATGTGATCGCCGCGGATAGCGCCGAACCGTTTGTCTTCCTTTCTACTGTTCTTACGGGAAATAGGGAATCCCAACACATAAACCACCCCGTCTTCTTCGGAAATCACCTCGTTCTTATGCTCCTCCTCACGATCAGCCAACAAGCTCATCCACTCTTGTGTCCGGAACATCGAATCAAGATCGGCAGCACGATACCCCACAGCATACAAGCCGCCGACGATAGAGCCGATACTTGTCCCGGCAATATAGTCAATGGGGATGCCCACCTCCTCAATCACCTTCAGTACACCGACCTCGGCAGCACCCTTCGCGCCGCCACCGCCAAGTACCAGTCCAACCTTTGCACGTTGAGGATTTTGCGACAAGCCATACTGACAAGAAAGCAGAGCCAGCAGAAGCCAAAGAAATCGTTTCATCTGAATCAGGAACCTCTGGATATCAGTCATCGGTGAATTCCGTGACCGCGTTCAGGATGCCCTGAAGGATTCCGTTCAACTCGTTGCCGAAGCCCTTCACCTTATCAACGATGCCATTCTTGACACCTTTTGCCATATAACCGGCACACTTTCCTTCCAGCACACCGATCTTCTTTTTCTGTTCTGCGGTGTAATCGAACTCATGTTTCTTGATTTCCCTCCGGATATCAAGAAACTCCTCACCAGCCCTCTTCCACTCATCGACAGTATAATACTGACTGTTGTCGCGCAACTCATGCGAGAATTTCTCCAAGCGGTTCACTGCCTGCAACTTCGTGGAACAGGAACTCAGTGCCATCGAAAAGCACAAGGTCATGGCCATCGCCACCATCATTGTCTTTACTTTCATAATCATTGCTATTAAAACACCGCAAAAATAAACAAAAAACACCAATCAACCACGCAACACTGTTTTATTTATAATTATTTAATTAAATTCGTGGAGTGTGGAGTCGTTTCGAGGAGTATGGGGTCGTTTCGAGGAGTGTGGAGTGTGGAGTGAGATATGCTTTCAAGTACAAATGACTTTGTATATGAATACTTTATCTCAGTACTATTCTCACTCCACACTCCACACTCCACGCTCCACAAGAGTTGAGAATGTGAAACATGCGAAACTCATCTTGATATAAATTAATCCTTTCCCCCTTTATCAGAAAAAGAAGGAGTAAAAGCTACACTTGTCAGAAGAATATCGTACCTTTGCAGCAAACTTTTATGTTACACGAAAGCAGATATGACAGATAACAATAGTGTAACACAGCATTATAGCTTTTTAGAACATATTTAGGATAACGGAAAATGACAACGACAGAACGTTTAGCGGGAATAGCCCGCCCTACTTTCAGGCCGAAGATGGTATCGGCTATCAAGAACTACGACAAAAAGACATTCATGGCCGACCTGATGGCTGGCATCATCGTGGGCATCGTGGCCCTACCCTTAGCCATTGCCTTTGGCATCGCCTCCGGGGTGTCACCGGAAAAAGGTATCATCACCGCCATCGTCGCCGGACTGATGATTTCGCTATTCGGAGGCAGTAAGGTGCAGATCGGCGGACCCACCGGTGCCTTTATCGTCATTGTCTATGGCATTATCCAACAATATGGTATGCAAGGACTCACCATTGCCACACTGATGGCAGGCGTGTTCCTGATCTTGTTAGGCATCCTCCATTTAGGAACGATCATCAAATACATCCCCTACCCCATCGTGGTGGGCTTCACCAGCGGTATTGCCGTCACCATTTTCACCACACAGATCAAGGATCTATTAGGGATGCAGATAGAACAGGTGCCCAGCGACTTCATCGAGAAATGGATCGCCTATATCAGTCATCTCGGACAAGCTGACCTGTGGAGTGCACTGATAGGCATCGGCAGTGTGGTGCTCATCGGACTATGGCCAACCATGACCGGCCTAATTCCGACATCCTCACGTCTGTCACTCCTGAAGAAGATACCGGGATCCTTGGTGGCAATCGTCCTCATCACCATTGTGGCCCTGCTGCTGAAGACTTATGCGGGAGTGACCACCATCGAGACTATCGGCGACCGCTTCAGCATCAACTCGTCGCTGCCCGAGGCTACCATGCCGGCATTGTCGTGGGAGACCATCAAAGAACTGGCAGGACCGGCGATGACCATCGCCATCTTAGGAGCCATCGAATCACTCCTCTCTGCCACCGTTGCCGATGGTGTCATCGGTGATCACCACGACTCCAACACTGAACTGATCGGACAAGGCATCGCCAACATTGCATCACCGATCCTGGGCGGAATTCCTGCAACAGGAGCCATTGCACGCACCATGACAAACATCAACAACGGCGGGCGCACCCCCATAGCCGGCATCGTTCATGCTGTGGTACTGCTGCTGATCTTCCTCTTCCTGATGCCTTTAGCACAGTATATACCCATGGCATGTCTGGCGGGCGTACTCGTTGTCGTCAGCTATGGCATGAGTGGATGGCGTTCGTTCCGAGCTATGATGCGCAATCCCAAGAGTGATGTCACAGTACTGCTGCTCACCTTCTTCCTTACCATCATCTTCGATCTGACTATTGCCATCGAGGTCGGACTGATCTGTGCCTGCTTGCTCTTCATGCGACGGATGGCAGAGACAACAGAAGTGCATGCCATCCTCGATGAGATTGACCTCAACGAGGATGCTGACATGCAGAAAGGGAATCTCGAGAACCTCTCCATCCCTGAACAAGTGGAGGTATATGAGATCAACGGTCCTTACTTCTTCGGGGCTGGAAACCGCTTCGAGGATATCATGGCACGATATGGCCGGAGACCGAAAGTAAGAATCATCCGAATGAGAAAAGTACCCTTCATAGATTCCACCGGATTGCATAACTTAGAGAACCTCTGTCTGATGAGTCAGAAAGAGGGCATCACGATTGTATTGTCGGGGGTTGTTCCCAAAGTGGAGACGGTATTGAAGAACAACGGCTTCAACCAACTCTTAGGCGAAGAAAATATCTGCAACCATATCGACTTGGCATTGGCAAGGGCGAAAGAACTGATAGAAGATGAAAGATGAGAGATGAGAGATGAGAGATGAGAGATGAAAGATGAAAGATGAAAGATGAGAGATGAGAGATGAGAAGCGAGAACTGAGAGGTATGATTAGCTTCAAGACTTGGCATTAGCGCTTTGCCTTAGTGGTAATCATACCTCTCAGTTCTCACTTCTCAGTTCTCAGTTCTCACTTCTCAGTTCTCTGTTTTAAACAATTTCCCTCCCAAACGGTGTCAAGGCCAGATGTGCCATCTTGAAATGCTGCTTACCGAAGGGAATGCCAATGATGGTGATGTAGAACACAACACCGAAAAGGATATGCGTGAGCCAGATCCATACACCACCCACGAAGAACCAAATCACATTCATCAAGGTGCTCAGGCAACCTGGCTGACCTTCCTTTGTGACAACCTTCGAGCCGAAAGGCCACAAACAGAACACTCCTAACTTGATCGACTGCAAACCGAAAGGTATGCCAATGATCGTGACCATCATCACCAGACTGCCTAAGAAATACTCGATGGCGGTCTCTAAACCACCTAAGAGTAACCACAAGATATTACCTAAAATTTTCATTTCCTAACCTTTATAACGTGAATCTGCTGACAAAGATAAAGAAAAAAAATGATATAGGAATAACCATCGGCACAAAAATCAACTTTTGCCTACCTTGCTTGCTCACCAAAGATCAGTTTACTGAACTTTCCCACCCCCATAAAGGATGTCAAGTCTTTGTCTATCAAGAATTAGAGAATTTACCCATGAAAAGAATTATTAAGAATTATCCGTCGCATGCGATAGGATACTTTCGAAATGAAACCGCTTGCTGTTTCTTCTCAAATTCCTTTAAATTCCAAGCAAGAATGACATTCTCTAATTCTCTAATTCTTGATTAATTAGAGGGAAACTATAATCAGTTAATAGTTTGAATCTATGAAGGAATCTCTAACAGACCGAAGAAAAAGAAGAGGGCTGCGGGAACTAAAGGGACATCCTTGGCAGAGCCGATGATCTTTCCCTCGGCACTCTTCACCATCCCATCAGCATCAATCTTTCCCATCAACTGCCGTTGGGCGTTGGTCACCTCTCCGTTCTCGGCAACATGCCCAATAAGGCGATAATCCTTGTCAAGAATGTCACCGTTCGATTCCACCTTCCCTACCATCGCATAACGATAGTTTCGGATCGCCCCCTCGCGGGTGATCATGCCGATCATCATATTGTTTCCGCTGCGGATGATGCCGTTTCTCTCAACCTTCCCTATCACTTGATTGTCAGAATCTTTCAACGACTGCGCAGAGCATAAGTTACTCATACATAAGGCCATCGTCAACACAATCATATACTTTTTATAACGTTTCATACTCATCGTTTTGTTATTTGACTCCACAAATATACACTATATTATCGACACAACCAAGTATTTTGCCGATTATTTTGATCAGTACTGATTAATGATACTTGAATGAACAACATAGTATCTACCCCCAAGTAGAATGGTTTTAGAATCTAAGAAAAGTCACTTGCTCTAACAAAACAATTTGTTTTGTACTTAAAAAAACGGTTTCTTTGAATGTTAAAAACGTCATTTGAGAGAACAAAACAATTTGTTTTGTACTTCACCTTGCGTGACTTAGGATACCAACTATAGTGATTGGGCATCTTGACTACCGTGTTTTTGCATGATAACCATAGTAGATTAGGGGTTCCAACACTGCCAATAGAATAAGGTACAAGGGGTTTACAAAAGCAAAGGAAGCCTTAGCCTACTGATATAAAAAACGTTTGATGCTCATCTTCGGCGTTTTTTCAAAAGGCAGGTCCACCAGTTCCACCTTACTGATCTTGCTATAGACAGGCAAAGCCTTGTTGGCGGCTGTGCGGATTTGCTCAGGTATTCTGTTCTTTGCTTCAGCATTCATATCATCTGGAATGTCGGCATAGACCAGCGCCACGAGCTTACCGTTGCGGTCAACCACAATGGATTCAACCACATACGGGCAGCCAGACAACACTGATTCCACCTCTTCGGGGTAGATATTCTGTCCGGAAGAGTTCAAGATCATGGATTTGATGCGGCCACGGATGAAGATGTTTCCATCATCGTCAATCGTACCCAAGTCGCCTGTACGGAACCATCCGTCATCGGTAAACGCCACGGCATTGGCCTCAGGGTTCTTGTAATAGCCCACGGTGATATTACGACCCCGTGCCTGAATCTCACCAGCGGTGTTTTTCGGATCCTTCGAATCAATCCTGATATCATGAACAGGCTTACCACAGGAACCGGGAACGAAATCCGTCCACCACTCCCAACCTAACAGCGGACAAGCCTCTGTCATGCCGTAGCCTACCGTAAACGGAAGGCGCATCTTCTTGAAGCACTGCTCCACCTCGGGCTTCAAGGCAGCACCGCCCATGATGAAGCAACGCACCTTTCCGCCAAATGCGGCTAAGAGTTTTTTGCGAATAGTACTGTAGATCAGTTTATTGACATGAGGGATATTCAGCAGTATCCTCATCTTCTCTAAGGCTGGCTTGATGGAACTGGCATAGACCTTCTCCATCACCAACGGCACTGTAACCACCATATAAGGCTTCACCTCCTGCATTGCTTTCAGAAGGGTTGTGGGCGAAGGAGTCTTACCTAAGAAATACACCGTCACCCCATCCACATTGGGATGAATGAACTCGATGGCCAGACCGTACATGTGGGCCATGGGAAGCATCGAGACGATGGTTTCACCCGGCTCGTTGGGGAAATGACTATTAGCGAAATCGTCGGTATCGGAAAGGGCACCATAGGTGAGCATCACGCCCTTGGGATTGCCGGTGGTTCCTGATGTGTAGTTGATGATGGCTAACTTGTCCCAGTTCTTTGTGGGATAGGACACCTGCTCGGGCTGCATCCCCTTTGGATGATGCTGTAGGAAAAGGTCCTCCCTATTCTTCCATGCTTGGGCCACATGCTCATCACGATGCCACAGTAAGGTGCTATCCTTCACATTGACAGCAGCCTTGAGCGCAGGCATCTGAGCAGGATTCAGCTTCTTCCAAATATCCTCATCTGTAAAAAGCATCACACTATCTGAGTGGTTCGTCAGGGCCGACACGCTGTTGGGGTGGAAGTCGGCAAGAAAGGGAACAGCCACACAGCCATTCACGTTGATATCCCAGAAGGCAATGGCCCAACGGGCGGAATTACGGGCACATATAGCAATCTTATTACGTTTGGTGATTCCAGCCTCATTGAGGAACAACCGGAACATCTCGATGTGTTTCGCCACATCGGCATACGTAAACGACTCGCCTTGATAGTCACACAGCGCTTTCTGGTCCCAGTGCTCACGGATAGTCTCTTCCAGTTGTTTCAGATAATGCTTCATGGGTTACCGTTTTAGTTTTCAATACTTTCTATGATAATTTCTGCAAAGATAAAACTTTTTTACTTACCGACAATGCATTTTGTTGTTTTTACGAAAAACAAATCATATAATTAAACTTCGCAAGCATCGTTTCCTCCTTATTCAGAGGCAAGAAACAAGAGGCAAGAAGCAAGAGAACAGTACTATTATTCAGGCATTGGTATAGTCACTTGTATCTTATTACATATCTCTTGCCTCTTACTTCCTGCTTCTTGCTTCTAAAAGTATAGCTTATGATACTTAAGACATCCGAAAGTTCAATCTCTTTAGAAGAAGTTGAAAAAGAAGAATACGGCGGCGTACCGTACAGGTACCCCTTTCGCATACCCCATCACACGATGATTATTGTCACGAACGGTTCCGTCATTTTCCACCTTTCCTAAATAAGAGTTATTACGGTTCCGTACCGTACCATTGCCCTCCACCTTCCCCAAATACGAATGGTTATGGTCACGGATATCCCCATCACTCTCAATCTTCCCCAGGTAATGATGGTTACTGTCACGGATAACGCCGTCGCTGCTGATATGCGCTATCACAGAATGATTACTGTTCCGAACAGTCCCATCCTGATCGATCTTTGCCACAACAGAATAATTCGTATTCCGTATCGTCTGCGCATCACTCACTGGAGCCATGCACAACAGCAATAAGAGCAATCCAATAATCTTTTTCATCTTAATCATTTTGAATGCAATCAATGGTAGGCCGTTGATTAAATAAAGAATCATTCGCACCACCCTACCAGGCATTTCGCCCATAATGTTCTGTCTTTGCAAACATACACAATTATTCTGAGATTTCCAAATATCTTATCAATTTTAACTTCCATAACGATTAGACAAGTAATCCATCCCCTCTCTCTTATTGCTCTCCACCATACACAATATTGAATGTTTATTGTCTCGGACCTCCCCATCACTCTCCATCGATAGCCACTTCAAAATGTGCAGAAGTGTTGTACAAATTTGGTGTTTTACGGTATGACAATCTTACCACCACTGGGACCAAACACGAAGTCACCTATCAAATTCACTGATCGGGGAATAATGAGAGTGACGTATTGACTACATGCGCCAAAAGCCATTGAGCAGATGGTTACTACACCAAGGAACATGATACTCTTCGTCTTTAAAGCTAGGTTTCGCAAAGAGCAGCCGGTGTCCATCCAGACTATATGCTACATGGTGTTCATCCTCCTTGATTTCTCCCTTATCTTCAAAGACATCCGTCATTTCATCACGGCAAGCATAACTTTTCAGCCAGAAATATACAGCAGGCTTCAGTTCTTCATTCTCCTCGTCGTCCTCGCTGAACACCAATTGGTCATGTTCATGCACATGAGCTGTCCAAGGAACGTGAAGTGTACTTATTTTGCACCCTAAAAATGCTCCGGGTTCTATTTCCTCCACTCCTTCAGGAATCCAGTAGGATCCTTCCACACTGGCTCCTTTCAGCAAATGTTTACAATCTGTTGAATAGATAAAGCCATAACGATCCATCCATAATCTGTCAGTTACGTCTTCCATCTTAATATACTCCTACTGCCTATTATATATTTATCATTAGCTGTTTATAGTATGGTGCAGAGAAATTAGTTGGAGGTTTTTTATATATCACCTCTTTCAACATCTTTTATTAATGACTTCAAATCCTTTTTAACAGTGTTGATTTCATCAACGTACCATTTCCGTAAGCATTCGATATAATACACGTTGTAGGTACTTGGTGATGGACATGCCATTCTTTTGTAGGTCTGATTGTAATACTACAAAATCTTCTTTTGTCATGATACAGTAACAGTTGTAGTTGGGTGCACTATTGCGACTGCAAAGGTACAACTAAACTACAACTGTTACAACGTGTATTTTATCGAATGCTTACAATAAACGGAAAAGAATCGGAAAAACTCTAAGGTTTATTATCGCTACGGATGGAAAAAAAAGAATGCTCCGCTAATACGTCTAATTGACTTATGATCAACAGGTTGTTGGCGGAGCAATTTTCACCATCCATCGTCTTCCTTGAATACTTACCCAACTCACGGATAATCTCAGCACAACTCATACCCCCCTTAATTCCTCCGCCTCGATTCTTTTGGTAATCATATAATTACACAACATGGCGGAGGAATATGGGTGGATTAGGACCGTCCCGAATCTTTCGCCTTATTCATGAAACTTCCACCAATTGTCTTGCTGGAATACGTTCGATAGTCTTGCCATCTGAAGACACTATAATGTCTTCACCACGAAGCGCTTTCTCTTCAAGCATTCGCTTTTCTGCTATCTCCAAGCCATTTCTCAGTTTCTCGGAGAACTCTTTTATTTCTTTATTTGACATAACTCTGAATTTTAGCAAATAATGATTCTTCGAATACGAATGCTTGAGCATCTTTGCCACCACAGGCAATTTGCTTACGAGGATATCCACTATTATCATAGATGTCCCAGTAATCAACCTGACCCATAAATAGATTGAAGAGATTCCTTATACCAGCAACGTATCTTCTTCTCACTATTGGTTCTGGGATATTATGCCCACCTTTTATAACACGTTCTGCTATACGTTGTAATGCCAACTCTGGAGAATTAAGCCAGAAGAAGAGAATTCTGACAGTATAGCCCTTAGCCTGTGCCCTGCGCACCAGATTGATATATGACTTGGTAGCAAGTGTGGTTTCAATGGAGAATGTTTCATCTTTTGCGAGCAAATCATCTATACGCTGTAACATCAGACGACCAGCTTCGATTGCAACACTTTCAGGATTGAAAGGAGATAAACCTCTTGCGATTTCATCAGCGTTAACAAACTCCTTGCAATCCAATACTTCCGGCAACACCGTATAAGATGCCGTCGTTTTGCCAGCCCCGTTGCAGCCACTGATAATATATAGGTTTTTTGTCATATTCACGTTGCAAAGATAGTGTTTTTTTTCGATTTAGTTTTCAATACTACCTATGATTTTTCTGCAAAGATAAAACTTTTTTACTACCCCACAAAGTTTTTGAGCAAATAATAAGCGCAAGCCGTTTCCGACTTGCGCTTATCTATCTTCTCAAAGGGTTTGACAAAGCAATCAATTTTCAATTGTCAATTATCAAATTGAATCACTCCCACTCGATGGTTCCCGTGGGTTTCGGAGTGAGATCGTAGAGTACACGGTTCACGCCGGGAACCTCGGTGATGATACGCTGGGTGATGTGATGCAGCAGCGGATAGGGAATCTCCTCGATGGTAGCGGTCATGGCATCGCGGGTGTTCACGGCACGGATGATAACTGGCCAGTCCCAGCTGCGTTTGTTCTCCTTTACACCAGTAGATTTGTAGTCGGGCACGATGGTGAAGTACTGCCACACCTTGCCTTCCAAACCGTTCTTGGCAAACTCCTCTCGCAGGATGGCATCGGATTCGCGCAGAGCTTCCAATCGATCACGGGTAATAGCTCCCGTACAACGAACACCTAAGCCTGGTCCAGGGAAAGGCTGACGGAACACCATGTTATCAGGTAATCCGAGTTCCTTACCAACCACACGCACCTCATCCTTGAAGAGCAGTTTGATAGGCTCAACGAGTTCGAACTGCAGGTCTTCAGGCAGACCACCCACATTGTGGTGCGACTTGACAGGGCCTGACTCCACGATGTCGGGATAGATAGTACCTTGTGCCAAGAAGCTGATGCCCTCTTGTTTGCGGGCTTCCTCCTCAAATACACGGATGAACTCCGCACCGATAATCTTACGCTTCTGCTCGGGATCGGCAACACCTGCCAGTTTGTCGAGGAAGCGATCGGTGGCATCTACATACACCAAATTGGCATCCAACTCATCACGGAACACGCGTACCACCTGCTCGGGCTCACCTTTGCGCAGCAGACCGTGATTCACATGAACAGACACCAGCTGCTTTCCCACTGCCTTGATGAGGAGGGCTGCCACCACGGATGAATCAACACCACCCGAAAGAGCCAACAGCACCTTTTTGTCACCAATCTGAGCACGCAGTTCACGAATCTGTTCTTCAATAAATTTCTGGGCCAAGGCAGGAGTGGTAATGCGCTCCATCGAGGCCGGACGTACGTTACCTGTTGTCATAAAACGATGTATTTATATTAAAAATGCTTGTTTTTCAATAACATATCTACTGACTACTCCCACTCGATAGTCGAAGGTGGTTTTGACGAGATGTCGTAGCAGACGCGGTTCACACCACGAACCTTGTTGATGATCTCATTGCTGACCTTAGCCATGAAGTCGTAGGGCAGATGAGCCCAGTCGGCAGTCATAGCGTCGGTGGAAGTGACGGCACGCAGCGCTACGGGATGTTCATAGGTGCGCTCATCACCCATCACCCCCACACTGCGAACCTTACTGAGCAGGATGACGCCAGCCTGCCAAATCTGGTCGTAGAGGGACACCTCTATTTCTCCATCAGTCATAGCAGCAGGCACTCCCGCGGCAAGCACCTTACGGGCTTCTTCGCCAGAGAGCCGCACTTTGTAGTCGCGAAGGCCACGGATATAGATGTCGTCGGCATCCTGCAGGATGCGCACCTTTTCGGGGGTGATATCGCCAAGGATACGCACAGCCAGTCCAGGACCGGGGAAAGGATGGCGTGTGATGAGATGCTCGGGCATGCCCATTTGTCGACCCACGCGGCGCACCTCATCCTTGAACAACCACTTCAGTGGTTCACAGAGCTGTAGGTTCATCTCCTTAGGTAGTCCGCCTACGTTATGATGACTCTTGATCACCTTACCTGTAATATTGAGCGACTCTATACGGTCGGGATAGATCGTTCCCTGCGCTAACCACTTGGCATCAGTGATCTTCTTTGCCTCGGCATTGAACACCTCCACAAAGTCACGACCGATAATCTTACGTTTCTGTTCTGGATCGGACACGCCAGCAAGATCAGCGAAGAACTTCTCCGAGGCATCCACCCCGATCACGTTCAGACCTAACACCTTGTAATCTTCCATCACCTGCCGGAACTCATTCTTGCGCAGCATTCCATGATCCACAAAGATACAAGTGAGGTTCTTGCCGATGGCTTTATTAAGCAAGACGGCAGCAACGGAGGAATCAACACCACCAGAAAGACCGAGGATCACGCGGTCATCACCAATCTGTTGCTTTAGTTCTGCAACCGTTGTATCTACAAACGAAGCAGCACTCCAGTCTTGCTTTGAGCCGCAGATATCCACCACAAAGTTCTTCAGCAGCAGAGATCCCTGTACCGTATGGAACACCTCAGGATGGAACTGGACGGCATAAATTCCTTTGGAAAGTGAAGAGTGAAGAGTGAAGAGTGAAGAATCTTTTCCTGGAGGACACCAGAATGCAGCATTCTTTACGTCCTTTGTGCTGCCGATCACCTTGAAGCCCTCAGGAATGGCAGTGATGGTATCACCGTGACTCATCCACACCTGCGAGTGCTGTTCAAAACCCTTGAACAAAGGGTTGGTGGTATCTACTGTCTCCAGATGGGCACGTCCGTACTCACGTGAGTCGGCCTTCTCCACTTTTCCTCCCAAAGAATATGAAAGGAACTGAGCACCATAGCAGATGCCCAAGACAGGAATCTTTCCTAAGAACTGACTCAAATCAACCTTGAATGCTTCTGGGTCGTGCACAGAATAGGGTGAGCCACTGAGAATCACACCAATAATAGAGCCGGATTGCAAATCCGCCTCAACAGAGGGGAACTTATTGTATGGCAGGATCTCACAGAACGTATCCAGTTCACGCACCCGTCGTCCGATAAGCTGCGTGGTCTGACTACCAAAATCGAGAATGATAATTTTCTGCTGCATATCTTTTTATATTGATAATTGACAATTGATAATTGAGTATTGATATTTAGGTTTTACTGATGAAATTCTCCGCTTCGGAGAGTGTATCGAGTTTGCCCACATCCACCAGACGAAGGTTCTCCATCTTTAGTCCCTTCAACGGATAGGCAGAGCACCACTTCAAATAGAAATCAATGATACCGAATCGATCAGGCATCTCATCAAAACAAGGAAACAACGAAGGAGAGATGACATGAATACCACTGAATGCCAGCGGAGTAAGACGATCCATGGCCAGATCATGATAAGGGCTCCTTACCTCTCCTGTCTCCACATTCGTCCATCCGTTCAGCCGCATCTGTTCATCGAAGAGCAGATACCGTTTTGTCTGGCGTTCGCTCACTAAAAGAGTAGCGGCATTTCCTCGCGCCCGTTCATAAAACGAGCCGACATCCACATTACTGAGAATATCCACATTATGGATGAGAATCGGACTGTTCGCATCAAAGAGAGGGAGTGCTTTCTTGATGCCGCCGCCTGTTTCCAACAAGCCCTCACGTTCATCAGAGATCCGTATATCCACTCCAAAATTCTGATTCTCTTCAAGGTAGTCGATAATCTGCTGTGCGAAATGGTGGACGTTGACGATGATCCGTTCAAAGCCCGCAGTTTTCAGATTAAGCACCACACGCTTGAGCAACGGATCGTCCCCTACCCTCACCAATGCTTTCGGCATGGTGTCGGTAAGCGGCTTCAAGCGCGTGCCCAATCCGGCAGCAAAGACCATCGCCTGTTTGACACCCTTATGATCTATCATCTTTGCAATCTTTTACGACTGCAAAGATACTACCTTATTTCCATTCCCACAAATTTTACAACGTTTATTAAGACGACAGTTCTTTTGATATCAGTGGTTGAAGTCAATCTTCATGCTCTTTCCCTCGTAGATCACGCTTTGCCGGTCGCCGTTCACCACCTGAATATCAAAACGACGTGACTGAGGCATACCTGCGAATTGTCCAGAGCGGTCTGCTATCGTCAGCTGCCTACTGCCGTCATCCCATCGGAACATGATACGTGAACAGGCACCCTGCTCATAATCATTGCTCCATCCATCGTCCTCATAGAGCGTGAACGTTGCATCGGCACCAGGGTAGATACGGATCTCCAAGGGTGTATGGAGGGTTTGGGAAGCAGTGAGGGGGTCAACGGCAAGAGGCAGGATACTACCACCTCTGACGAAGACAGGTATTCCGTCTAATGTCACTTTGGAAATGGCCGATTTCCCTCCTGGATAATGTTTGCCGGAACGATAGTCATACCATCCTGCAGCATGACGTGGCAGGTAGGTGCTCCATTGTGTAGCCTTCCCCTCCACGACCGGACTGACGAGTAGCGATTTGCCGAACATATATTCATAGTTCTGTTCCAAGGCGACGTCATCCTCAGGGAAGTCGAATACCAAGGGTCGCATCAGCGTTGACCCAAGGAAAGAGACATCCGCTGCATGACAGTAGATATACGGCTGCAGGCGATAACGTTCGTTCAGGCATTGGGTGATGATGGTCTTTGCCTCCTCACCATAGTTCCACGGTTCGGTGTTACTCATATAGCCATGAACACGCATCAGCGGGAGATAGACAGAAGTCTCAATCCATCGCAGCATCCGTTCGATATAATCAGCATTCGTATATTGGTCGCCAGGGCGGAAGAAGCCACCGGCATCATAAGTCCACCAAGGAATGCCCGCCGCCTGCATGCCCAGTCCGGCGGTAAGCTGTCGGCGGAACGTCTCCCAGTCGTTTCCGACATCGCCCGACCACATGGCGGAGCCATAACGTTGGATACCGGGGAAGCCGCAACGAGTGAGGATCATCGGACGTTTCCGTGGCTGGTCTTTCCGCAGACCTTCATACACTGTTTTATTCACCAAGAGCGGATAGACATTCCTCACGAGTTCCCCCGACCATTGTCCTTTGTTCACCCGTCGTCCCACCAAGTCATCATTCTCCGGCTCCGTGGCATCCTGCCACCAGGCATCGATCCCTAACGGCAGCAGTCGTTTACTGAAGTTCTTCCAATAAGCCTCTGCGGCATCTGGCGAGAAGAAATCGATCCAGTCGGTACCCGGAATATAATGGCCATTCTGTTCCATGTCTTTCCCCACCTCCGAGTTCTTGTCGATCTTCGACCACACGCTGAGCATCAGTCGGATACCCTTCTGGTGCAGTTCGTGAGTCAACAGTTGAGGATCCGGGTAATGATCCTCATCGAACCTCATCGAGTTCCAGCCATACTTACCCCAATACTGCCAGTCCTGCACCAGCACATCGATGGGCATCTGCTCCTTCTGGAAGCGTTCGGCGGTCTGCAGGATCTCGTCCTGTGAATGGAAACGTTCCCTACAATGGATGTATCCCAAAGCCCAACGGGGCATCAGCGGAGCCTCACCCGTCAGGTCACGATAGGTGGCGATCACTTCATCTGCCGTCCCCACCATCACTGTATAGTCGACAGCCTGTGCGACGGGAGAACGGAAGACGGTCTCGTTTGTCACCTTTTTATAATATAACACAGGCTGATCTCCCCGCGACAGTTCAGCCTGCAAAGTATGTGTTCCTTTCTTCAGATGAACCATGGCAGAAGCTGTTGGTGGCAGCCACACGTTCTGCATGTCGATGACTGTTCTCCCATCGATGGTCAAATGATGACGTCGTGCCATCTTCTGTCCGACATCCAAGAGCAGGGCATAGTCACCTTCCTCAGTCACAGACACCTTAGCCTGATAGACATTCCTTTCACGCACTTCTCTCTTTCCGCCTTCTGTCGAGGTAACATTCACCACCTCTGTGTTACCTGTCCCCTTCAGTTTCGTGAGCACCACCTGCTGGTCGGCTGGGTTAAAATCGGTGAGACCATAGTTGTTCCACAGCAGACCATAGCCCTTACTTGACAGGAGCATGGGTATGGCGATCTGCGTATTCACCTGTGTCAGACGTCTTGACAGTCCTCTCACGTTATGTTTTCCATCCTGGAACTGTCCCAGTCCGTAGAGATGTTCATCCGATGGCGATGCCACGGCGAGGGTTGCCACCCCGTTCTCTATCTGATGTCGTGTGGCGGTAAGCACCGTTCTGCCCTGACGGTCGATGACGGAAACCGTCTGGCGTTCGTTATCTACCACGGCATCCACCTCACCATCCACCTCCTCATCCTTCACATAGAGCCATTCGGGCAGATTGTTGTTCACTGTCTGCTCCGAATATTGAATACGTATGGCGTTCTTCGCCACTTTCCTGATAGTCAGTTGTCCCTTTCCAAAAGGAACGGTCTTTGCCTGAAGGTTCAAACAGACAAAGAAGGTCACAAGAAATAGTATGCGTTTCATCTGATTGTTACTGTTGTTTCGTTTCCGTTATAATTGATCTCCTGTTGTGATCCGTCGGGCAAGACGATGACGAATTGCCTGTTTGTCAGCATACCAGGATAGCTGCCTTGGCGCCTGCCGACAGTTAGATGTCGGGTACGCTCTTCCCATCGGAATGGGATAGTGGTATAGATACCCTTCTCGTAATTGTAGTTATCTCCTTCGTCCTCATAAAGGGTGAATGAAGCATCGCCACCCGGATAGAGGCGCAGTTCCAGGCGATCCCATGTTTTCTCCCCCACGTACTGCATCTCCGGACCTAAGGGCAGGATGCTACCCGCACGAACGAACATCGGCACCCTGTCAAGGGTAGTCTGTAAGGTCACCTCCTGTCCACCCTTGAAACACCTGCCAGTCCAGAAATCATACCAGTTGCATCCCTTGGGCAGATATTTCTTGACCGTCTTCGTTTCGTTCCAGTTGATGGTTTTCTGCGCTTGCTGAGCCGTTGATTCCTTCCTGTCCCATCCCGTCATGGCATCCTCTTTGATGATTTTCTCTTCAGTATATTGAGCTTCCACAATGGGAGCCGCCAGGATGCTTCTTCCGAACATCAGTTCATCAGTAGTGTTCCACACCCGCTTGTCTTGCGGGAAATCACTGAACAGCGGACGGAGGTAGCTCTCATTATGAGCCGTCACCTGCCAGGCGGTACTATATAAATAAGGTATAAGACGGTAACGCAGACGGATCATCTTCTCGATGGCATCATACACAGGTTCTCCCTTCTTGCCAAACTGGTAGATCTCTCGCGGTGCATCGGCACCATGACTGCGGAACACCGGACAGAACAGGCCATACTGCATCCAGCGGACATACAACTCCTGATACTGAGGGTTACGGGGAGCAGAGCCTGGTCCCTGCGTGTTGTAGCTGTTACAGAAGAATCCGCCGATATCGGTATTGAAGTTGGGATTTCCTGTCAGGGAGAAGCTCAGTCCGGCGGGGATCTGCTTACGGAGCATATCCCATGAGGAGGCCACATCACCGCTCCACATATTCGAACCATAGTGTTGCTGTCCGGCAAAAGCACTACGTGTCATGATGAAGACACGTTTCTCTTTCCCTGCTCCCTCAGAAGGAGGGGGAAGGGCACGCTGGTTCTCATACACCCCTTTCACAGTTTCCAAAGGGAACGCATTGCGGAAGCCCCGCCACGTACCTCTCCCTTCTCCTACCTTGTGATCATAGTCGGCCTCTGTCGGGTTGAAGAAATCGGGATCGGTAGAGTCCATCCACCAGGCATCGATACCGTAATCGAAGAGTGTCTTCAGGTTCTTCCAGTAGATATCCCTGGCCTCGGCGCTGAAGGCATCATACACCCGCACCCCGGAGGGATAGTCCATCCGCGGAGGCCAGATATGCGACAAGCCACTTTGCGGCCATGTCTGGAAATCATAGAGCAGTCCTTTCTCGTTCAGTTCCCGGTAAGCTTTTGTCTGTGGACCGAAACTTGCCCAGATGGAGATCATCAGGTGTGTATTCTTCTCATGTGCTTTCCTCACCATCTCCTTTCCGTCGGCAAACTCCTCCGAGAGGAAGTCCATGGCATTCCACAGATAGTTGGAGCCCCAGTACTGCCAGTCTTGGATGATACCGTCTATCGGCACCTGCAGTTCACGGTACCGGTCCACCACGTCTAACAGTTCCTTACTGCTTTTATATCTCTCTTTCGACTGCCAATAGCCGTAGGTCCATAACGGGAACATCGGCACCTGTCCTGACAGGTGTCGCATCTGTGCGATCACCCCATCTGCCGATCCACCGTACATCAGGTAATAGTCGGCAGCAAAGCCCACCTCCGATGACAGTCGCATGCCCTGTGCATCATCATCAAACTGAGTGCGCGAATAGTTATCCCAGTAGAGTCCCCATCCCTTGATGCTCTGCACCACGTTTTGGAAATCCTCTAAGTTCGACTGTTCCATCAGTTTGTGCGTACCACGGCGGTTCAATCGTCCGTCTTGTATAGTCCCTAAGCCATAGATCGGCTCATCCTTTTCCAGCAAGAAGGTCTCCGTCACCCGATAGGCACCGGCATCCGGTCCCTCCTTACGGGGTTCAAAGGTCACACCTTTCTCTCTGAGCAAGGTCTTCCCCTGTCGGGTAGAGAAAGTAAGAGCACCCGTTCGGGCATCTACCTTCACCACGAGGTCATCACTCGTCAGGGTGTTCCCTTTCTGCTCCACCTTGACAGTTTCCGGCTGGGCTATCACCACCATACTCTGTTGGGTGGGCTGAGTCCCCACAGGATATCTTTGTACATGAACGATAGATGGAGTGAAGAACTCCACTCGGGTGCATACCTGTCCTATCTGCCATATAGCAGGTTCCTGTGCCACGGCGGCAGAAGCCATCATGACCAACACCCATAATACTAATGTCTTGTAATGTGCCATCTCAATACTTAAATTGTCAGTAGTTTCTTTGCGCAAAGGTACGAGTTTCTGATGAGATAAACAACACGGATTGTATCAAAAAAAGCCACCAAGTGTTACATTCCCTCAAAAAAGATAAAAGTAAACAACGAATCTATTACTTTTTTACTTATCTTTGCGCCATCCTATTCATTATAACTAAAAACAATTGTAGCATGAAGAAATTATTCGTATTAGCCTTTTTTCTTCCCCTTCTTTGGAGCTGTAACAAGGAAGTTGAATGTCCTGTGCTGTCCATCGAAGGCGGACAGATACAAGGTGTGTTAGCAGAGAATCCCGGCGTGTTTGTGTTCCGTGGCATCCCCTATGCTGCTCCTCCCATCGGTGACTTACGCTGGAAGGCACCACAGCCGGTAGAACCCTGGGAAGGTGTTCTCCTGTGTGACAAGTTCGGGCATCCCGGCTATCAGGCTGTTCATTATCCAGGTTTCTATGCCTCGGAATGGGGCTACGGCGATGAGGCCCCCTACAGTGAGGATTGCCTGTACCTCAATGTATGGACAAAGGCACCGGGTGATGTCAACAAGAAGCTGCCGGTGGCGTTGTGGATACATGGTGGTGGTTACCGTGAGGGCTGGGGCTCAGAGCCAGAGTTCGACGGACAGGAATGGGCATCGAAGGATGTGGTGCTCGTCAGCATCAACTACCGTCTGGGGGTGTTTGGCTTCTTCACCTATCCTGAGCTGTCGAAGGAAAGCGAGAACCATGTCTCCGGAAACTATGGCATCCTCGACCAGATCGAATCGCTGAAATGGATTAAGAAGAACATCGCACAGTTTGGCGGTGATCCCGACAACGTGACCATCTTCGGACAGAGTGCCGGTGCGGGGAGTGTCAAGACCATCTGCGAGTCGCCGTTAGCCCGTGGCCTGTTCCACAAGGCTGTCATCATGAGCGGTGGTGGCATCAATGTTCCTGCCAAGGATGGCGAAGAGGCCAAGTCGGCCACCCCGGTGAACCGTTTCTTTACCTACAACCCCTCACTGCAGGAATCGGAGGCCAATACGAAGAAAGTGATGGATTGGGCCGGCCTTACCGACCTTGAGAAGCTTCGCCAGGCATCGACGGAGACCATGTACACCGTGGCTGATCTCTACAATGCCGTGACGAAGAATGATGTCTATCTCATCAACCGTCCTATCGTGGATGGCTATGTGAGTCTGAAAAGTTTTGATGAAGCTGCCCGCGACGGTTCCATTGCCGATGTGCCTTATATGATCGGCTATACCCTGAACGACATGGGCGACATGGCTCCTGGCATTGCCGAGTTCTGTAAGGTACGCCAGAGTCAGGGTGGTAAGGCATGGGCATACGAGTTCGCCCGTCCGTTACCTGATGACGGTAAGCATCCAGAGATTACCGACCGTCTGAAGGGTGCATTCCATTCCAGCGATCTGTGGTTTGTGTTTAAGTCGTTAAAGCACTGCTGGCGTCCGTGGACACAAGGTGACTGGGATCTGGCGGAGAAGATGCTCACTGCCTGGACCAACTTCGCCAAGTATGGCGATCCCAATGGGGAGGAAGAGGGAGTCTGGACTCCCTGTACTGCCGAGAAGCCCGACTTCATGCTTTTCAAGCTTGACGAGAAGGATGCCGAGAACTCACAGATGGGAGCACCGATTATTCCGTGAGAATTTGATTTTTAGAGGAGAGAGGGATTTTTAGAGGAGAGAGGAGAGAGGAAAGAGGAAAGAGAATACTCCTGCAACAAGATACTGGGATCAAAATACTTCTCCAACAAGATACCTGGATCAAGTGACCATATCCAGTCCCTATATCTTAATACTATTCTCTCTCCTCTTTCCTCTCTCCTCTCTCCTCTAACAATCCCTCTCTCCTCTAAATCTTAATCTACTACTTCCGAGAAATAGAACTCACGCAACGGCTTGGTCACAGTCTCACCCGTCAGCGTAATCTCCTGTTTCAGTTTGATGTCTGTAGAGGAGGCACCCACCTTGATGACGAAGGAACCGGGTCGGATATTCCACTGATGTTGATGGTAGTAGCCAAACTGCTCTGTATAGAGTTTCATCTTGACGGTCTTGGCCTCGCCGGGCTGAAGAGCCACACGGGTAAAGCCCTGTAGCTGAATCGGACGAATGGACTGGTCGGCAGAGGTGGGTGACAGATAGATCTGTGCAATCTCGTCGGCAGCCATCTTTCCCGTGTTCTTCACGGTGAAAGAAAGATTGATGCTGGGATCGGCTGTCGTCGCCTTACCCTCCACCTTCAAGTCACTGTATTCGAACGTTGTATAGCTCAGTCCGTAGCCGAAGGGCCACTGCACACGAGGATCTTTCTCCGTGGCGGTATTATAACAGATCGGTTCGTTGATCTCCGTGTTCGGATAGCTTACCGACAGCTTGGCCGAGGGCGACACCTTACCATAGAGGATATCGGCAACGGCATGACCGCCTTCCTCACCCGGATACCAGGCCTGGATCACGGCGGCACACTTCTCGGCAATACCAGAGATCACCTGAGCCCGTCCTCCAAAGACAACCAGCACCACTGGCTTTCCTGTCGCCAACAGTTCGTTGACATATTCCTCCTGCTTACCCGGGAGACGAAGTCCCTGACGGTCGCGGTTCTCACCGCAGAGCATCACGTTCTCGCCCACGGCAGCAATGATCACATCGGCCTGCTGAGCCAGACGAAGGGCCTCGGTCTTATCCGCTTTCTCACCAGAATCCACCTTACGATGTAAGAGATAGTACTCCCAGGCACGCTGATCACCGCCTTCCCCGTATTTCGTCTCTATCTCCTCCGTCCAGTCACAACCCCGCTCGTACATCAGGTTCATGCCCTCAGGCTTCCTGTCTTTCATCCCTTCCAAAAGACCGATCACATGCGGATGGTCAAGGTCAGTCGTCACCATCTTCCAGAAATACGACATGGCCGGGAAGGAATAGTCACCTAACATAGCCCACATGGTATTGGCGTTAGGACCCGTCAGGAGCACATTCTTCAGGTCGGCCTTGAACGGAAGGACACCGTTGTTCTCCAAGAGCACCACCGACTGGGTGGCGATCTCATAGGCTGTCTGGCGTTCCTCGGGGGTATCCAACTGAATCTCTTCCTTACTATATAAATAAGGATCCTTGTCGAACAAGCCGGCACGGAACTTCTGGCGCAGCACATCCTTCACGGCGCGTTCGAATGTCTCGGGCTTCACCAGTCCTTGGTCGAGAGCCTGCTGCAAGTGCTGGTAGTTGGCACCAGCAGGGAAATCCACATCATTCCCCGCATTGATGGCGGCAGCAGCTTTGTGGACAGGATCCTCCAAACCCGGCAGTTGGTCGATAGCGGTATAGTCGCTGACAACCATTCCATCGAAGCCTACATAGTCGCGCAGGATATCCTGCAGGATCCAAGAGTTTGCCACACAATTCACAGTCTCCCCACCTTGGATGGTATCGGCAGAGTTTCTCATGGCATGATAGCCGGGCATCACCACCCTACTGCCAGCCAGACGGATCATCGCCTCATGGGGAAAGAGGATCTCTTCCATCAGCACCTTCTCATCGGCATCACCTCCTCCGCCATAGCCCAGATAGTGCTTCGAACAGGCTCCCACACCTTTCTTCAAGTCACCTTGCTGGAGTCCACGGACAAAAGCCACACCCATCACGGCAGAGAGATAGCCGTCCTCACCGTACGATTCCTCCAAACGGTTGAAGCTCGGCGTGCGACAGACATCCACCATAGGCGAGAGCGACAGGATGCCACCTATCTTCCGCATGGCAATACCGGTCTGGAGTGTCTTCTTTTCTGCCAATACCGGATTGAAAGAACAGGCCTGACCGATCTGCTGCGGGTAGATGGTAGAGCCTTTGGTGTTGACGCCCGAGAGAACCTCTTCATGACAAAGTGCCGGGATACCGTTGGGGGTGTTCGTCATCAGCCAATCCTGAACGGCAGCCACCCGGTCGCGCAACTCGTTGGGATCCCGCGGCTTCTGCATGGCGAACTGCGAGAAATGACCGATGCCGTTGGGTATCAGCTGTCGGCATTTCACCGTGTCTAACTGTCCTTTCTCATTGAACAGTTCATCCATGAACATACTCCTCAACTGGGCGATACGTTCTTCCTGCGACATCTTGCCGTAGAGTTCATCTACTTGCTGCTCCACATCTGTGGTAGCGGTGCATCCTGCCAAGAGGACAGCGATGCAGATCAGTTTAAATCCTTTCATCATAGGTTGTTTTGATTATTCTTCTGCAAAAATACTCATTATTTGGCAAATACACATCATCATTCCCATTTTTTCTTCGTTTGGTGATTCAGAGGGGGCGTGAAGGAAATCTCGCGCCACCGCACCACCGCACCCTCGAATAAACAAAGGAATCTGGTAAATGTCCAATTGTTAATTTTCTGAATAATCTTGACGTATTAACTTCGTTTAACGCAAAATACGGGCTCGGAGAGAACCAACCGCCCTCTCGGTCGAAATTGAGCGATTCTGACGGGGTTTAGTAAGGCGTTGATAATGAACAACTTAGGTAAATCGCCATTATTCGCTCACAAAAATATAGCCTTTAGCACCCTAAAGCATAGTGCTTTTCCCATAAAAACATAGTACTTTTGGGTCAAAAAGACTATACTTTCTAACGAAGGTTCTGTCCGTGACTCTTCTGGGGGATGCCCTTACGGGCACCCCGCAAACTTTCAAAAGTAAAATCCATGGCTTTTCGAGGGAACGTCATCTATGGGTCGTTCGGATCGGTGTTTTCACCCGTTCCATCGGCATCTACAAGTGGATGGTGACGGCGGAACGAGGTGTAGATGACGGCGGAACAGGTGTAAGTAAAGTCTGGAACGGCCCTAAACAGAGCCTACGCAAACATTACTTAGACTCTACTTGGGGGCAAAACAGACTCTACTTGCATCTCAATGAGACTCTACTTAGAACCCAAACAGACTTTACTTACCCCAAAAGGAACTTTTGGACACTTCCGTACACTCCGCCCATTCCACGTCTGTTAATTAGTATATTTTCACAATCATTAAATTTCTACGAATTATCTTGACAATATTTCATGCAGATTACTGATTGTTCTCATGATTCTCATTTCTCTCCCCTACCCCTCACCGAAGGCAGATTATTTTTTAAAGGTTTTAATACAATTTATTTTGTACTTCACTCACTTCTTTGTATCTTTGCCCTGAAATATGGCAGTATAACTGAAAACATATCCTTATGAATCCATTTACACAGAAGATAGCACAAATGCTGGGACTCCCCGAGAAAGGAGTCGATAACACCCTTACCCTGCTGGAAGACGGCTGCACCATCCCCTTCATCTCCCGTTACAGAAAGGAACGTACTGGAGGATTGAACGAAGTGCAGATCGCACAGATCGCAGAGATGAACGACAAACTGAAAGAACTGGCGAAACGCAAGGATACCATCATCAAGACCATCACCGAGCAAGGGAAGATGACCGATGAGCTGCAAAACAGAATCAACAACTGCTGGGAGAGTACTGAGCTGGAAGATATCTATCTGCCCTACCGACCCAAACGCAGGACAAGGGCTTCGGTGGCAAAGGAACAAGGGTTGGAGCCCCTTGCCACCTTATTATTACTACAACGGGATCCCCATCCGCAACAGGCTGCACAGCGGTTTGTAAGAGGGGAGGTAACAGATGTCGCCGCCGCCTTGAAAGGAGCACAGGACATCATCGCCGAGATGGTGAGCGAGGATGAGCGGTCGCGCAACCAGGTGCGACAGTCGTTCCGCCGCGATGCCCGTATCTGCAGTAAGGTGGTGAAGGCCAAGAAAGATACCGACGAGGCAGCCAAATACGCAGATTACTTCGACTGGCAAGAGCCACTCAAACGCTGTTCCTCCCACCGTCTGCTGGCCATGCGACGTGGTGAGAGTGAGGGAATTCTGCGCGTAAACATCACCACAGACGATGAATCGTGTGTGGAACGCCTCCAGCGCCATTACGTTCACGGCTACGGCAAGTGCCAGAGTCTGGTGGCAGAAGCCGTGGAGGATGGATACAAACGACTGTTAGAGCCCAGCATTGAGACGGAGTTTGCTGCCCTGAGCAAGGAACAGGCCGACGAAGAAGCCATCAAGGTGTTTACCGCCAACCTGCGACAACTGCTGATGGATGCCCCCTTGGGACAGAAAAGGGTGATGGGTGTGGATCCGGGATTCCGAACTGGCTGCAAGGTGGTATGCCTCGATGCCCAGGGCAACCTGCTGCATCATGAGGCCATCTTCCCACATCCTCCCATCAACCGCCGTATGCAGGCCACCATGCATGTGCTCCAGATGCTCAACGACTATCAGATTGAGGCTGTCGCCATTGGTAATGGGACGGCAAGCAGAGAGACGAAAGAGTTCATGGAAGAGGTGGTAAGCGAGTATGCCAAGACGAAAGGTAAAGGGGGAACGAAGCCTACCATCTTCGTGGTGAGTGAAGATGGGGCATCGGTATATTCCGCCTCGAAAACGGCACGCGAAGAGTTTCCCAATGAGGATGTCACCGTGAGAGGGGCTGTGAGCATCGGGCGCCGTCTGATGGACCCGTTGGCAGAATTGGTGAAGATCGATCCGAAGAGCATCGGCGTAGGACAATATCAGCACGATGTGGATCAGAGTAAACTGAAGAAGAGCCTTGACCTGACGGTGGAAAGCTGTGTGAACCAAGTGGGCGTGAACCTGAATACTGCCAGTCAGCACCTGCTGACCTACGTGAGCGGGTTAGGTCCTACGTTGGCAAAGAACATCGTGGAATACCGCAAGGAAAACGGTGCCTTCACCTCCCGTGCCCAACTGAAGAAAGTGCCACGGTTAGGACCGACGGCCTATCAGCAATGTGCCGGTTTCCTGCGTATCCCTCATGCCAAGAACCCACTCGACAACAGTGCCGTGCACCCGGAGAGCTATCCCATCGTGGAACGGATGGCACATGATCAGGGGTGCACCGTGGAAGAGCTCATCAACACCCCCACCCTGCGTGAGAAGATTGACATCCGACGGTATGTGACCGCCGAGACTGGCATCCCCACCCTCACCGATATCATGAAAGAACTGGAAAAGCCCGGAAGAGATCCGCGCGAACAGATCGAGGTGTTCGAGTTTGATCCGAATGTGAAAGAGGTGGATGACCTGACTGAGGGGATGATCCTGCCTGGAATCGTGACGAACATCACCAACTTCGGTGCCTTCGTCGATATTGGCGTGCACCAAGACGGACTGGTTCACATCTCACAGTTAGCCAACAAGTTCGTGAAAGATCCGAACGAGGTGGTGCACCTGCATCAGCATGTACAGGTGAAGGTGGTGGAGGTGGATAGGCGAAGGAACCGCATCTCCCTCACCATGCGACTCTGACAGGCCTAACTTTTCACCTTCAACCGTCTCCACAGACAGTTGGGGATGAGACGCCAGAGCGGAACAAGGATACGGTAACGCCAGTCAATAACACGCACATGCTGATGCCGACGGATGGCATCAAGGATCTCGCGTGCCACCTTTTCCTTACTCATCAGCAGAGGGTATCGGTGTCCGTCGCCTAACAACGGGGTATCCACAAACCCCGGACGGATATCGGTGAAACGGATGGGCAGATCACGCATGTGAGCCTGTTGCTCCAGAGCCTGAATATACAGATTCTGGAATGACTTGGTGGCACTATACGACGGTGCCGCCCCTAAGCCCTTGGTTCCGGCGATGGATGAGATGACGGCGATGTCACCTCCCTGATGGGATGCCATATAGTTAAAGGCGGTATCTACCATGCGGGTGAATCCCACCGCATTGGTCATCACCGTACGCTCCTCGATAGCTGCATCCAACGACATGTTCTGCTTGCCGACGCCCGAGGCATGGAAATACAAGCCCACACCACCCAAGCGGTCGATGAGCTCCAACAACAGCCGTGGCGCATCAGGATCGGTCACATCGATCTGCATCACTTCAACCCTACCGGGATAGGCGGCTGCCAATGCCTCTAACTCTTCCAGCCTGCGGGCAGCGATGCCCACATTCCACCCGTCCTGCAACAGCAGTTTACTCACTTCCTGCCCCATTCCGGATGAGGCTCCCATAACAATTGCACGTTTCATGATACAAAAGTACGAAAAGATGGGAACAGAGCAAAGAATCCTTTTCTTTTTTTTCAGAGACGATGATATTTCGTAGGTTTTATTGCAATATTCCAAGAAAACCGACAAAAGAAGATGCATTTTGATGATTTTTTGTAAATAATCTGCAAGGAAGAATCAACTATCAACTTTTTTTAATATCTTTGCACTTGTAACTGAACAAATATTTGAGAAAACGTTTTAGTATGAAGAATTTCTTTTTGAATGTACTTGCCACCGTGGTGGGTATTATGGTATTCCTTCTGGTTATAGGAATATTCGGAGTCATGAGCATCGTAGGCATGGTGGCCTCTTCAGATGCAACAACGAATGTGAAAGACAACAGTGTGCTGGTTCTTAACATGAACGGTATCATGGAAGAGCGCACGGAGAACGACCTAATGGCCACCCTATCTGGGGTTGTCGGCACAAGTATCAGTCTGGAGGACGTTCTTCACGCCGTGAAGAAAGCAAAGAATAACGACCGTATCAAAGGTATTTACATCGAGATGGGAATGTTCAGCAGCAACTCACCCGCTTCAACACAAGAGCTGCGCGACGCACTGGCCGACTTCAAGAAAAGCGGCAAGTGGATTGTGGCATACGGCGATCAATATACCCAGAGTTCCTATTATCTGGCCAGCGTCGCTGACAAAATCTGGCTGAATCCCTATGGTATGATCGACTGGCACGGCTTAGCCGCTCAACCTTATTACCTCAAAGACCTGATGGAGAAATACGGTGTAAAGATGCAGTTGGCAAAGGTGGGGACATACAAGAGTGCTCCCGAGACCTTCACGTCTGACCACATGAGTGATCCCAACCGTGAGCAGATCACTGCCTACATTACTGGAATATGGGACACGATGCTGAGCGATGTTGCCACAGCCAGGAAGGTCAGCAAGGAGTCTCTGAATGCCTTGGCCGACGGGATGGTGATGCTCGACGATCCCCAGAACTACATTCAGCAGAAGCTGGTGGACAAGCTGCTGTATAGCGATGAGGTGAAAGGTGAGGTGAAGAAACTCCTTCAGCTCGATGAGAAAGACGAGATCAGTCAGATTAGCGTGGAGCAGATGCAGAATGTCAAGGAGAACAACAAAGGTGAAGAGATTGCCGTGTACTATGCCTATGGCGACATCGTTGATCAAAAGACGGAGAATATCTTAGGTCCGACGGAACATCAGATCGTAGGAAAGGATGTGAGCAAGGACTTGGAGGAACTGGCGAACGACGACAATGTGAAAGCTGTTGTGCTACGCGTGAACAGCGGTGGTGGATCGGCATACGCCTCTGAACAGATCTGGCATGCCATGATGAAACTGAAAGCCAAGAAGCCCGTCGTGGTTTCCATGGGAGGCATGGCAGCCTCTGGCGGCTACTACATCAGCTGTCCGGCAAACTGGATCGTTGCCGAGCCGACTACCCTTACAGGTAGTATCGGAATCTTTGGTATGTTCCCCGACTTTAGCGGTCTGCTCACCCAGAAGTTGGGAGTGAAGTTCGATGAGGTGAAGACCAACAAGAATGCCGGCTTCGGTACGATGGCACGTCCCTTCAACGAGGAGGAGATGAGCTATCTCAACACCTATATCGAACGGGGATATCAACTGTTCCGCAAGCGTGTGGCCGACGGCAGGAAACAAAGTGTGGATGCCATCGAGAAAATCGCACAAGGACATGTATGGCTGGGCAAGGATGCACTGGGCATCAAACTCGTTGACCAGTTAGGCAGCATCGATGATGCCGTGAAGAAAGCAGCACAGCTTGCCAAGGTGGAAGAATACCATACTGCATCCTACCCAGGAAAGGGCGATATCTTCCAAGACTTACTGGAGAGCACATCGACTACGAGCGGTAACTACCTCGATGCAAAGATGCGGACAACACTCGGCGAGTATTATGAACCGTTCATGCTTCTGAAGAGCTTGAACAAACAGAACGCCATCCAGGCAAGGATTCCGTTCTACATGAACATACGATAAAACAACATGGAAGGTGATTTCATCAAAATACACGAATGGCTGCTGCCACTGAGCTGGATTTACGGACTCGGCGTGGGTATCCGTAACCGACTCTTTGATATGGGTATCCTGAAAAGCCGTGACTTCAAAGTACCTGTTATCTCGGTGGGGAACATCACAGTGGGGGGATCTGGTAAGACCCCCCACGTGGAGTATCTGATCCGACTGCTTCGCGACAAGACCAAAGTGGCCGTGCTCAGTCGGGGATACAAGCGCAAAAGCAAAGGATATGTCCTGGCCGACAAAGATGCCACAGCCTCTGTGATTGGAGATGAGCCTTCCCAGATGAAGAAGAAATATCCCGATGTCTATGTGGCCGTTGACAAGAACCGTTGCCACGGCATCGAACGGCTCACAGAAGACGAGGAGACCAAAGATACGGATGTCATCCTTCTCGATGATGCCTATCAGCACAGGTATGTGAAACCCGGGGTCAACATCCTTTTAGTTGACTACCACCGTCTGATTATCTATGACAAGCTGCTGCCTGCCGGACGACTTCGGGAACCTAAGCAGGGAAAGAACCGTGCAGACATCGTGATCGTGACGAAATGCCCGCGAAACCTCAAGCCCATGGAATTCAGAGTGCTCACACGTGCCATGGATCTTTTCCCCTATCAGAAACTGTACTTCACAACCCTGAAATACAATAAGCTGAAACCGCTCTATTTCGGTGAAGACAGACCCGTCAGCGACATTCAGCCCGATGAGAATATCTTGCTGCTCACTGGCATTGCCTCGCCCAAGCAGATCATCATCGACCTCAAGCCATACACCAAGAACATCACACCACTCACCTACCCCGACCATCATCGCTTCAAGCGGAAAGACATCGAGCGGATCAACGAGATGTTCGCTGCCATGCCCGAGCCCAAAATCATTATCACAACAGAGAAAGATAACGCAAGGCTCTTTGGCGTGGAAGGACTGTCTGATGAGGTCCGACAACATATATATATGTTACCGGTAGAGATCGAATTCATGCTGGAACAACAAGAAGAGTTTAACGAAAAAATCATTGGATATGTACGAAAGAATTCAAGAAACAGCGTCCTGGCTAAGGCAAAGGATGACCACAAGTCCAACAACCGCAATCGTTCTGGGAACGGGACTCGGACAATTAGCTTCCGAAATAACGGATAAATATGAATTCCCCTACGAGGAGATTCCCAATTTCCCCGTATCTACCGTTGAGGGACATTCGGGGAAACTGATCTTCGGAAAACTCGGCAACAAGGATATCATGGCCATGCAGGGACGTTTCCATTTCTACGAGGGATACTCCATGAAAGAGGTGACCTTCCCTGTAAGGGTGATGTATGAATTAGGTATCAAGACCCTTTTTGTAAGTAATGCTGCAGGAGGAATGAACCCATCATTCAAGATCGGCGACCTGATGATCATCACCGACCATATCAATTTCTTCCCGGAGCATCCGTTGCGTGGGAAGAATTTCCCCACCGGACCGCGATTCCCTGACATGCACGAGCCCTATGACCTCAGTATGGTGGCTGTGGCAGACAAGATCGCTCAAGAGAAGGGTATCCACGTGGTGCATGGAGTGTATGTGGGCGTGCAGGGTCCTACCTTCGAGACTCCCGCAGAATATAGGATGTACCGGATTTTGGGCGGTGATGCTGTAGGAATGAGCACCGTTCCCGAAGTGATCGTCGCCCACCACTGCGGCATCAAGACTTTCGGCATCTCCGTCATCACCGACTTAGGCGGATTCGACGATCCCGTGGAAGTGAGTCATGAGGAAGTTCAGGAGGCTGCCAACAAGGCACAGCCCCTGATGACAGAAATCATGCGCGAGATGATCAACCGCGCTTAAAACAGTAAGAAGCAATGGAAATAGCGAAACTCGGTGAGTTCGGTCTGATTGACCGACTCACCCAAGATATCAAGTCCAAAAACGAATCAACACTGAAGGGAGTAGGCGATGATTGCGCCGTGCTCCATTATCCTGACACGGAGGTACTTGTCACCACCGATATGCTGATGGAGGGTGTGCACTTCGATCTGACCTATATCGACCTACAACACTTAGGATACAAATCAGCCATGGTGAATATCTCTGATGTCTTCGCCATGAACGGTATTCCACGGCAAGTCACCGTCAGTATGGCACTGAGCAAACGCTTCTCCGTGGAAGATATGGAGCAGTTCTACAGCGGATTACGCATGGCATGCGACAAATGGAATGTCGATATTGTGGGGGGAGACACGACTTCATCACTCACAGGACTCGCCATCAGTATCACTTGCATCGGTGAGGCCCGCAAAGAAGACATCGTCTATAGACAGGGCGCACGAGACACCGATCTGATCTGCGTCAGCGGAGATCTGGGTGCTGCCTATATGGGACTGCAACTGCTGGAACGTGAAAAGGCTGTCTATTACCAGCAGATCGATGAACTGAACAAGCAAATACAGGAAGCCAAGAATAACGGTACCTATGAACAACAGCGCGAGAGGTTCAAGAACCAAAGTGCATTGCTGCGCGACTTCCAGCCCGACTTCGCCGGAAAGGAATATCTCTTGCAACGACAGCTGAAACCCGAAGCCCGGGGAGACATTATCAGACAATTAAGGGAAGCGGGAATCCAGCCTACCTCCATGATGGACATCTCCGACGGACTGTCAAGCGAACTCCTGCATATCTGTAAGCATTCCGATGCCGGATGCCGAGTCTATGAGAAGAATATCCCCATCGACTACCAGACAGCAGTCATGGCAGAAGAGTTCAATATGAATGTCACCACATGCGCTATGAATGGCGGTGAAGACTATGAACTCCTTTTCACCGTTCCTATCGGCGACTATGAGAAAGTGGAGGCCATAGAAGATGTGAAGGTGATCGGACATATAACCCGTAAAGAATTAGGTTGCATGCTTGTTACCAGAGACAACCAGGAATTTGAGATTACCGCACAGGGATGGAATCCACTGAGATAGCACCACGTTCATCGTGCATAGTGCATAGTACATAGAATAAGGTGAAGATCATGATAGGCTGAAAGCAAAGCATAGAGAGAGGAGATTGTTAGGAAACGTTAAATGAATAAAGTTTCTAAGGAAAAGTTTTTGAGGTTCGAGAAAAAGTTGTACCTTTGCACCCGCAAAACAAAACCAATGGTGCCATAGCTCAGTTGGTAGAGCAACGGACTGAAAATCCGTGTGTCCCCGGTTCGATTCCTGGTGGTACCACTCCTCCTTTCATTAGCCCCTGTACGTGATTCGTCACTGCAGGGGCTTCCCTTTTATTTGAATCTGGTGCGATGACCCTCTATTACTTCGTTGAAGGTACTTCCACTCGACAATGCAAAAAAAAGAAGTTTTTCTTTGCATTGTGCTCGTTTATCCGTACCTTTTACTTCGTTGAAGGTACTCTCACTCGACAATGCAAAAAAAAAGAAGTTTTTCTTTGCATTGTGCTCGTTTATCCGTACCTTTGCAATCACATAACATAATAATCACATAACCCCTGAATAACAAATGAAACTAAAACAACAAATTCTTGCCCTCATCCTGTTCCTGTCAACAGCCGCCTGGGCACAAGACAATCCTTACAGACAGTACACGCAGGATCTTCCGTTCAAGATGATCGAAGTGAAAGCCCCTACGTTCCCCAACCGTTCAGTAAACATCAAAGACTTCGGTGCTAAAGGCGACGGCTCTGCTCTTTGCACCGATGCTTTCCGGCAGGCTGTGGAAACGCTCACGCAGCAAGGAGGAGGGAAGCTGATCGTGCCACAGGGCGTGTGGTTCACCGGTCCGATCGTACTGAAAAGCAACATCAACCTTCATCTGGAGAAAGGTGCCGTCATCCTGTTCTCGGGAGACGAGAAGCTTTACAATATTATCAGCACATCGTTCGAGGGATTAGAGACCCGGCGTTGCCAGTCACCGATCTCTGCCAATGGTGCCACCAACATTGCCATCACAGGAAAAGGAGCCATCGATGGCAACGGACTGTGCTGGCGTCCTTTGAAGAAACAGAAGGTGACCGATGCCCAATGGAAGAAGTTCACTTCGCAGCCTGGCGGCGTATTCAAACGCGATGACCTCTGGCTTCCCAGTGCCGGTTATCTACATGCAGACACAACGGCGAACATGAATGTGCCCACGGGGATGCAAACCGAGGAAGACTGGAACTACATCAAACGATTCCTGCGCCCTGTGATGCTGAGCTTAGTGAACTGCAAGAACGTGCTGCTGAAAGACATCATCATCCAGAACTCTCCCGCCTGGAACATCCATCCGCTGATGTGCGAGAACATCATCATCGATAACGTGTTGGCCCGTAATCCCGCCTATGCCCAGAATGGCGATGCACTCGATTTGGAGTCGTGCCGCAATGCCTTGATTGTCAATTCTGTTTTTGATGCCGGCGATGACGGTATCTGCATCAAGAGCGGAAAAGATGCCGATGGCCGTCGTCGCGGTCGTCCATGTGAGAACGTGGTGGTTGACGGCTGTACTGTATTCCAAGGACATGGCGGTTTCGTGGTTGGATCAGAGATGAGCGGCGGTGTGAAGAACATTCTGGTTCAAAACTGTCAGTTCCTCGGTACCGATGTAGGACTGCGTTTCAAGAGTTGCAGGGGGCGTGGCGGTATCGTAGAGAACATCTTTATCCGCGACATCTCCATGTTCGACATCCAAGGCGATGCCATCACCTTCGACCTCTACTATGGCGGAAAGTCGGTGATTGAGGTTCTTGAGAGTGGTGAGAAAGTAAATAACATCGAACCGAAGCCTGTTGACGAGACAACGCCCGAGTTCCGTAACATCGACATTGAGAACATTATCTGCCGCGGTGCCCGTCGTGCCATGTTCTTCAACGGCCTCCCCGAAAAGCCCATCATGAACATAACCCTAAAAGACATCTATATCACGGCAGAGAACGACATGGACTTTTTCAACTGCAAGAATGTGCAGCGCAAGAACGTGAACGTAACCATTCGGAAATAAACCATTACAACATAACTTATGAAAAAGACAATGATGACAATGGCCCTTGCGGCTATTTTCGGCACACTTCCTAATTATGCATGGAAGGGAAACATTGTGGTGAGCACACCACACACCTCAATGGTAATGCATGCCAACGACGGTGATGCCCTTTGTTTCAACTACTTCGGTGAGAAACTATCTGACAGTGAGGTACAGCAACTGCAGGGGTCGAACTTGGATCTGAACCAGGCTGCCTATCCTGCATTCGGGCAAAACGACATGATGGCCCTGCCTGCCATCCAGGTATTGCATAACGATGGTCAGTGGACACTCTACCCCACCGTGGATGATGTAACCACCTCCAACGAGGGACATGCCACCGTGACCACCATCACCATGACCGACAAGAAATATCCTGTCACGCTGAAGGTGTTCTACAAAGCCTATAACACGGTGGATATGATAGAGACATGGACGGAGATCTCTCATCGTGAGAAAAAGGCCATTACCTTGAAACGTTATGACTCGGGACATCTGGTCTTCCCACAGGGTGACCTCTATATGGTTCACATGCACGGCAACTGGAGTGCTGAGACCACCCCCACCTGCGAGCCGATCCTTCCCGGACTGAAAGTCATACGTAACAGTGATGGTGTGCGTAATGCCCACAATGATGCACCCGAAATGATGATCTCCCTCGACGGCAAGCCACAGGAGAACAGTGGCCGCGTGGTAGGTGCAGCCCTCTGCTGGAGCGGTAACTACGAGCTGCGCGTGAACAACTCCGGCGACAACCGCTATGCCCATTTCTATGCCGGCATCGACCCGCAGAGCACCGAATATATTCTTGAACCCAAAGAAATATTCACCACACCGAAGCTTGCCTTCACACTCTCTGACGAGGGGATGAGCGGCGTGAGTCGTAACTTCCACCGTTGGGCTCGTCACGAGGGATGGCTCAATCAGGGTGATCAAGTACGAAAGATCCTGCTGAACTCCTGGGAAGGTGTCGTGTTCAACGTCAACGAGGAAGGAATGTTCAGTATGATGGACGACATCAAGGAACTGGGCGGCGAGCTCTTCGTGATGGATGATGGATGGTTCGGTGACAAATACCAGCGTAACGACGATACCAGCACCTTAGGCGACTGGATGGTGGATCGCAAGAAACTGCCCAACGGCATTGCTACCCTGGTACAGAAAGCCAAGAGTCTCGGAATCGAGTTCGGTATATGGATCGAGCCAGAGAGTGCCAACACCAAGAGTGAGCTCTTCGAGAAACATCCCGACTGGGTATTACAGGAAAAGAACCGCGACCTGAAGTTAGGACGTGGCGGCACACAGCTGCTGCTCGATCTCTGTAACCCGAAAGTGCAAGACTTCGTGTTCAAGATCGTGGATGATCTGATGCAGGAGAATCCCGACATCTATTATATGAAATGGGATGCCAACTGCTCCCTGCAGAACTTTGGCTCCAACTACCTCCCCGCCAACAAACAGAGTCATCTGTATATCGAATACCACCGTGGACTCATTAAAACACTGGAACGCATCCGCGCCAAGTATCCCAAGTTAGTGATCCAAGACTGCTCCAGCGGTGGCGGACGTGTGAACTACGGACTGCTCCCCTATTTCGAGGAGTTCTGGACCAGCGACAACAACGATCCCTATCAACGCGTATTCATCCAGTGGGGCACCAGCTACTTCTTCCCCTCAAATGCCATGGGACAGCATATCGCACACTCACCCTATTGGAACACCGGGCGCACCACTCCTATCAAGTTTCGCACCGATGTGGCCATGTCAGGACGGTTAGGCATCGAACTGCAACCCCGTAACATGACCGATGAGGAACGCGAACAGTGCCGCAGAGCCATCGCCGACTACAAACGCTTGCGCGACATCATCCAACTTGGGAACATCTATCGACTGGTATCACCCTACGACAACCAAGGCATCGCCTCACTGATGTACACCAACGATCAGAAGACCAAGGCTGTATTGTTTACCCACCGTATCCAATACCTTTATAATATAAAGACACCACGCATCCGATTGGCCGGTCTTGATGCCTCCAAGAACTACCGTCTGCATGAATTGAATGTGAAGGTGGGCAGTCAACCATCACCCCTCGAAGGAAAAGTATTCAGCGGTAAGCTTCTCAAGGGACAAGGTCTCTTCCTCCCTCTGGAGAAAGACTACAACAGCTGCGTGTTTGAATTGACGGCAGAATAAAGTGAAGAGTGAAAAGTGAAGAGTGAAGAATGAAGAGTGAAGAATGAAGAATTTGCTACTGCACAAGTGATTGGTACATGGTGATTTGAGCCAATGCCATAGCGGCAGCAAATTCTTCACTCTTCACTTTTCACTCTTCACTTTACACCGATGGCGGCACATTATCTCCTGCGCCCGGTATCGTCTGCACGTTCTTTTGTTCATCCTGATTCACAATAATTGTCACGGGTGAAGCACCGACACCCGTAACCACAATCGAACCCGAACGCTGTTCTGCTGTGGTATTTTCATCGGCAGTCACAGTGATCACCGCATTATCGGAACCCGTTGTTGCCGACAGCACGCACCAGTCTGGTGCCGTTATCCTCCACCCTGTATTACTAGTAATTCTAAACTCCTTCGACCCTCCCAATGCCTCAAAGCCGAGTGACGCCACATTCACCTGTAATACAGAGCTCGTGTTCTCTATCTTTTCCTTACTGATGATGATATCCTCCACATCGCCGCTCTCTGAGCAAGCCGTCAGTATCATCACAGCTAACATCAATACAATATATTTCTTTGTTCCCATACGCTTAAAAATAGAATATGATGCCGGCATTCAGGTTAAAACCATCCGTCCAGCCTTTAAACGTGTTGTCATATTCACTGATCAGTTTGCAGTTATTGCTCTTACTGATTCCGAAGTCATACTCCGGTGTTAGCTGTACCTTCAACTGGTCGTTAATAGAGAAGGAGAGTCTGGCAGCAATCAGACCTGCCACCGATGATGCTTTCTTAAAATCATCCGTCTTCACATCGGTATCATCCACACTGTTCCCCGAGAACATATTCATGACCACACCTGCCTGCGGAGTGATACTCAGAAAATCCGTCAGTGGTATTTCGTATCCATAGCGTGCTTGAGCTCTGATTGCGCTGTATTTCCAAGCCGCCTTTAACGTGTTCGTTCCTTTGTAAAAATACAGGTCGTCTGTCTTTGTCAGTCCGATAACGGCGCCTAATTCCACCACGTGCTGTTTCATTTTGAAGCCCAAAGCCAGTGATGGACCCGATACCGCCATCACCTGATAGCCAGCTCCCACATACACGTTATGTTCCCTGTTTGCTTTCTGTTGGGTCATCGCATCCTCTTTCACGGTGATAATGGCATCATAGGTGGCTTTCCCTTCCAACGGCTCTGGTATCACATAATCCCTCAGCGGCAGGAAGTTCTTATACCTCACTGTCATGCGCTTGGTACCTGCTGGCACATACAACTGGATCTCTCCCGGTTTGTTCACCCTTTTCACCACCCCCATGTTCGGTTCGATGATCATCAGCGTGTCCCTCACCGAGAAGCGTATCAGCGCACAAGCCTCATCAGCATTATCATACACTGGATTCATCCGCGCCACCAAGCTGGTATGGTTCCGCACGAAGTCTTTGATCTCTATATCCTGTCCCCATGCAGGTAACGTCAAGAAGACAGTCAATACAATCAATATCTTTCTCATTCCTTCAATTCAATTATCTACTACTCTACGAATTAGACAAATTAGACGAATCTTTCATCCCTCATCTTACAACGGCCTTCTTACCATTGTAAATGTACACTCCGCTCTTCACTGGCTTGCCGTTCAACTTTCGTCCATCCAGTGTGTACCAAGCATTATTACCTTGAACGCGATCACCCAGGAGAGGAACGTCCTTGATTCCTGTAGGCACATCCTCAAACACGGGGATGAACGGTCTGGCATTTTGCGCCGATGTGGTGAAGTATGCCTCAAACGGATGTACTACCCTGCTGTTCCTGATGAACCTACTGCCCTCCACGACGGTAGAAGAATTCGAAGCAAGTTCATTGTTCACGTTCAGCGCATAGTCATTTGTCTGTGCCTGTCGCACCGAGAAACAGGGAACAAATGTCATGTCACCGTTATTCGCTGTTATCGCCTCATCCGTTGCCTTTACCGTGGCATTGCTGGCAGAGAATGTCACCGTGCCGTTCAGGCGGTACGCTGCCAGATACTGTTCGTTGTTCGGCATACTAATTATATAAGGTGTATTCGCACGGATGACCGTAGCTTCCGTAAAGCCACCGATACCATACTGATACAGCCAGAACGGTTTTGTCACCGATGAAGTATTCCAACTGGCAAACGGCACCACCGTTCCCTTCGTGCTGTGTTCCACCCGATCTACATCGAAGGGCAAGGCGATCGTCTCCCATCCCCTACTCTCCTCTATTCCCGTGGTCATCTCATACCGATGGGTATAACTGATCTGCTCTGCCGTGAACTCTCTCGGACAATAAAAATCGTTCCCGTTAGCGGCATCCGTCAGGGTGATGCTCGTTGCCTTATCGTTCACCACTACGTTCTTGACAGATGATGGAGCATACTCGGCATCGTTGACATACAGTAGGAGGTTCGGGTTACTCACTGTTTCGGTAAAGGGCACTGTAGGATTCCAAATGATGGCCGCTAAATATGGTGATTCATTGAATGCCCCTTCATCTATTCCCACAACTGTCCAGGTTGCCCCTTCCGCATCAATTGTTGCTGGAACTTTGAGTACTGGTCCATAATTGCCTTTGGCCAAGCTCACGGTTTTGTTATTATATGATGAAACCGTGTATTTCATTCCTTCTGAAGAAATATCTGTTGGCACCCCAGAGAAGGTTACAGAAACAGTAGTGTTTCCTATAATCATAACTAAGTAGCTATTGTTGGTAACAGCTGAGGCCACATTGAGATTTCCCTCTTGCACATTGAGTAATTGACAACCTGCATCAGGAGTAAACGTCAACGTGACAGCTGATCCGTTCTCAACGCTAAAATCTTTTGTTTCATTTCTAATTATTGTTCCATTATAGGTTATTGACCCGTTACCCGTTGATTCAATGGATAAGGTACAATTGCCTAAACTACTTGAAAATTTAGCATCAACTGAATACTCTGTCCCATTGTAATCATATATGAAATGACATGTTACAGGGGTATGTATTCCTGAAGAACCAATAGTTGTTGTATATGACACAGAGGTTCCTGCTTCAACAAATTGATCAATAGTCATAACATTACCCCAAGACCCTGTCTGTCCATCAATCAACTGCAAACTCTTAAGCAACACTTTGTAAGTGCTTTTATTGCTGAAGTTCCAATTCAACTGACTACCAGAATTTATTAGATTATTGGTTTGCGTGATGGCACCACCCAAGCTTGTGGCAGTGATGAATTGAGTAATATCATCACCTTCACCGATTTCAGTCTTTCCATTCAGGGAGTAGATATAGCTTTGGTTCTGCACGGTTTCTGGGGTGTTACCTTTATAGTTCACCACCTTACCGCAGATAATCACCTCATCACCGGCTTTGGGCTTGGTCCATGAGTCATCCTCGTATTTCTTGTTGCCCAGGTAGAGTGTGCGGTAGACATAGAACTTGTCGTCCTTATCAGTACCATCATCGGAGATGTAGAATGTACAGTTGCCATACTGCGTACCGAACTGGTTCTTGTCCTCAATGTCAATAATCTTTCCCTTGATGTAGTAGTCCTGCGTGGAGTTCACACCAGCTTCCATCTGCAAGATGAAAGCATTGGCCTCGGCTGGCGTGAAGGGTCTTGCCAACGTTCCTGGGGTGTCAGAGTCTCCACCGATGGATGTCTGACCGTTCAGAGAATAGATATAGCTTTGGTTCTGTACGGTTTCGGGGGTGTTACCCTTGTAGTTCACCACCTTACCGCAGATAATCACCTCATCGCCAGCCTTGGGCTTTGGCCAGGAGTCATCGCTGTATTTCTCATTGCTCAAAAAGAGGGTGCGATAGACATAGAACTTGTCATCCTTGTCGGTACCGTCATCGGAGATGTAGAATGTGCAGTTGCCATACTGGGTTCCGAACTGGTTCTTGTCCTCAATGTCAATAATCTTTCCCTTGATGTAATAGTCCTGAGTGGAGTTTACACCAGCTTCCATCTGCAAAATGAAAGCATTGGCCTCAGCTGGCGTGAATGGTCTGGCCAGCGTACCCGGTATATTATCCGAGTCTCCACCGATAGATGCCTGTCCGTTCAGAGAATAGATGATGCTACCAGAAGTGAACTCCGGAGTATTCCCCCTATAGTTCACGACCTTCCCCTTGACAACAACCTCATCACCTTCCTTAATCTCATCTTTAGAAGAGAATTTCTCACCACCAATAGAATAGCCACGATAAACCTCTAGTTGTCCTGCTGTTGATCCTTTTACATCAGATATCCAATAGGTTGCATTGCCGTATACTGTTTCAGGATAAGGTGAAATATTGTCTATCTGAGAAATAAATCCTTTCACGCAAATCTCTTCAGACTCCACATCCGCACCAAGAGATTGTATCAAAGCATGAGCTTGAGATACATTATAGGGATTCGATTCAGAGCCCATTCTATTGTCATCCTCAACTATATCATTAAAGTTGGCTGTCCATCCTGAGTATGCCTGATACTTGCTTTTTGTTCCTTGAGGGACATACAAAACTGTCTCTGAAGGAATACCCTTAAACACCTCTCCAGAAATACTAAACGGATTCTCAATGTCAGAATGGACTTCTTTTAGACTATTACATCCCCACAAAATATTCTCCCCGATATATGTCACGTGTAGAGGTATTGTAATTGATGTTATCCTGCTGCAGTTTTGGAATGCAAAATCACCAATCGAAGAAACTGTCTTGGGAATAGTTATGGAAGTTAGTTGAGGACAATCATAGAAAGCCATCTTATGTATGCTTGTAACAGAATAATCAGTATCAACTTTTATAGTTTTTGGTATGATGACATTACCAGAATAATCTCCACCCAATCGTTTCCATGTTACTTCTGCCGTTTTATCCCCAATATTCAGATTATAATATATTCCATCTACCTCTACATCATAGGCTTTTACCATTTGACTAAGAAGTAGAAGGCTCAAAAGCATGCACAATCTATAACTTAACGATTTCAAAAACATTTTATCCATATTGCATTCTATATTATTTCATAAAGGTGGCGGCTACCTACTCTCCCGCATGATATTGCAGTACCATCGGCGTTAGCGGGCTTGACTTCTCTGTTCGGAATGGGAAGAGGTATTTTACACACCGCCACTATGGCCGCCGTAAATTAAATCAATCATGACGTAACAGATCGAAGAATCTGTCAACATCACGCTACAAAGTAGCACTCGCTGGTGCCAAAGCATCGCCAGGCTATTCTGCTTGGCAATGCTAACGGATCATTTTTCTATTATCCATCATTAGTGTCCCGTTAAAATCGGGACGAGTTAAATATTAATCAAACAACCCCGGAATAAAGGGACTAGATTGCTCTTTGACATCATTGGAATAAGTCTTATCGAACAGTTCTCTTAGCGGTGTTT
>Ga0256404_1001191_pt1 | contig 65120 bp, 39 predicted proteins | sample RumenRJG_01DNA_FD_185990 | JGI IMG/M metagenome (GOLD analysis project Ga0256404, IMG submission 185990) | Bovine rumen microbial communities from Lethbridge, Alberta, Canada - RJG_01 | ecosystem: Host-associated > Mammals > Digestive system > Stomach > Rumen | place: Canada: Alberta | collected...
AAAAATATTTGCTTCCCAAAAGAGATTCAATTTCTAAAAAAAGAAGGTTCAGGGACGCAAATAAATATTCTGCAAACCAAAAAAGTAGCTTTTAGACCTTAAGTTGATGATGTTAAGCATGCTAGCATGCGATTTCGATAAGCCGTTTTCACGACTGGAAGCCATTTTTGGCAGCAAACATTTTATAATGCGTTTGCCCTGAATCCCCCGTAACGCCCCCTTGACATTTTGTTTCTATTTGTAGTAACATAATTACTGAAAATAAACTTATCGAGGTATATATGAAACTCACAAAATCAATCTTGCTCATGGCATCTGCACTTTCAATTTTTGGCTTTATCGGCTGTAACAAAAAATCAGCTGACGGAAAAAAATCAGTCAAAATCGGCATTGCAAAAATCGTCCAGCATATTGCTTTGGACTCAGTTGAGCAGGGAATCATCGATGTCCTTAACGAAAACGGCGTAAACGCAACTTTTGACCTTCAGAATGCGAACGGCGACACAAACACTGCCGCTCAGATTGCAATGAAATACCGTGACGAGGGCGTTGATGTCGCAGTCGGTATCGCAACTCCCGTAGCTCTTGCTCTTGCAAATACAATCACGGACATTCCTGTTGTTTTCGGCACTGTTACTGACCCTCTCGGAGCAGGCCTCGTCTCAACTCTGGAGCACGGCGAGCGAAACATCACCGGCATGAGCGACGCAATTCCTACAGAGCAGCACATCGTTCTTTTCAAACAGCTTACTGGAATCAAAACTTTGGGCTACATTTACACAAGCAACGAAGCAAACTCAGTTTCTTCTCTGGAACTTGTCAAAAAAGGCTGTGAGCAGGCAGGTCTTTCACTTGTCACACAGGCAATCACCAATTCAAGCGAAGTAAAGCAGGCTGCAGAGGCAATCATCAATCGTGTTGACGGCTTGTATCTCACGACAGACAACACCGTTTTCAGCGCACTTTCTTCCGTAAAAGAAGTTTTCGGCGAGGCTAAAAAACCGATTTTCTCAGGCGATGTCACGGGTGCTCAGGACGGTGGCTGCGTGATTGCCAGCGGTTTCAACTATTACAAGGCAGGACGTGCGACTGGTGAAATGGTCCTTAAAATCCTGAACGGCGAAAAACCGGAGAATATCCCTGTCCGCTTTATGACCGACCCAAGCGACAGCGATTTGCTCTTCGACCTTGATGCGGCCAAAAACTGCGGAATCACAATCCCGGCCGATTATCTTGAAAAAGCTAACATGATTTTTGAGAACGGCGCGCTTACAAAGAAATAAAAATGATGCGGGGAATGTGCGGCATACCAATAATCCTGCACATCCCTCGTTTTTATTCATCGTATAAAAGATAAGGCTTGCGCTGTGCCTTGAATTTTGAAATATCGTCTTGCCAGCCAGCCTTAATTTTTTCAGCAGAAATACCGGCCGTAATCTGCTTTCTGAGGTTTGAAGAGCCGCTTAACAAGTCTATCCAATATTTATCGTTTTTTCTGGGTTTTCCCCAAAAATCCGCATCTTTCCCAATAGTTTTTGCCTTTTGGTATGCATCCGAAAGATAAGATACATCACATCTATTTTCCCAGATTTCTTCGAGAGGTTTTGTGCGTAAATCAACACCGTAACAAGTTTCGCCCAAAAACGGAGGATTTGCTGCGCCACGCATAGATTGCGGTACAAAATAAAAATCAGCCCCGATTATGGAATCAAAGAAAGGACTTCCCCAGACTTCAAAAGGAAAGTTTGTGCCTCGCCCCACGGAAACAATCGTGTTCTCAAAAAAACAGGTTGAGGCATACAAGTACACAGCTCTCATGTCCTTGAGGTTCGGAGAAGGAGCACGGATAAGCGCGTATTTTGTCTGGTGCGTGTAATTTTTGCATGGTATGACCATGAGATTGCAGGCATTTTTCCCGGCCGTAAGCCATCCTTCGCCGTTCATCATGCGGGCAAGTTCACCCAAAGTCATGCCGTGCACTGTTGGAATCGGGAGCAACCCAATTCCAGAGAAATATTCCTCTTTAATAATTTCACCGTCCACATAAAAGCCGTTCGGATTGGGGCGGTCAAGAATTACGACTGTTTTTTGATTTTTTGCACATGCATCCATAAGATAGTAAAGCGCGATGTAGTAAGTGTAGTAACGAAGCCCCACGTCCTGAATATCGACCAGGAGCGTATCAAAACATGCCATGCTTTGTTCGCCAGGGGAATGAGTCGCGGAATCTTCGTAAAGTGAAAGAATCGGAATGCCTGTCTTTTCGTCAACGCTGCTTGCAATGTGCGAGCCTGCATCTTCTGTGCCCCTAAAGCCATGTTCCGGGCAGAATATTGCCGTTACATTAATTTTGTGCGAGAGAAGCGAATCAAGAATATGCTCTCCGTAAGTGATATCTCCTCCTTGTAAATCGCTCCCGAACGGAATGAGCGAAAAATCTGCACCGCCTGTGCTTTCAAAGCCGCCGTAGTGAACTGTGCCGTCAGAGAGCGTAATTTTGTCGCCGACTATGCCAGAATGATTTGAAAAGATGGCGACACGTTTGTTTTTTAAAAGGGGCTCATATTCGCCAAACTGTTCATCGCCAAGAATTACACGGGGAGTTGTGCCAGCCCTTACAGTCTTTGTTGCATGGCAGGATGTAAAGCTTAAAACAGTGGCACAACCGATAAGCAAAGTGAGGATGAAAATTCTGGGAAGCATGTTAGAATTCAAATTGCGGTTCACGTTTTTTCGTTTCCGTAATAATTTTTGTAATTAATAACCTTTGAGCTGCAAAATTCTAAGCACGCTCTCGTTAAGTCTTTCTTCGTTGATTCTGCCTGATTGTACGGCTTTGAGAACGGCGTCATAGCCTGCGTAAAAATCTTTCGGCATAAGAAGAATGTCATTCCCTGCTTCAAAAGCCAGCACACAAGCTTCCCCGGAGCCATAATTTTTTTCGATTGCTCCCATATCAAGCGCGTCACTTAAGATTACGCCCTTGTATCCAAGCTCTTTGCGAAGTTTATCTGTTATGAGCGTTTTTGAAAGAGAAGCCGGATACTCAGTGTCTATCGCGGTGCATGTTACGTGCGCAATCATAACGCAGTCTGTTGTACTAAGATTTTGTTTGAAAGGAATAATTTCGCACGTTTTAAGTTCTTCCCAGCTCTTTGTGACGGCAACATAGTCTGCATGAGTGTCGCCCTTTGTGTCTCCGTGGCCAGGAAAATGCTTTATGCAGCCTTTTACGCCAGTTGAGTGAAGACCGCTCAAAAAGGCTTCCGCCATATCAGCGACCTGTTTTGGATCGCTTCCGAATGAACGTGCTCCAATTACGATATTTTCTGGATTTGTGTTTACATCAACGACAGGTGCAAAGTCCAGCGTAAAGCCGAATGCCGCAAGGTAGCTGCCGATGATTTGACCAGCTCCGCGGGCATTTTCTGTATCGGATGTATTTCCCACTGCTTCCATGTTCTTGAACTTTGGAAGAAAGAAGTTTTCGTTGTTTGCAAGTCGGGCTACGCGACCGCCTTCCTCATCGATTGCAAGAATTGGTGGAACAGGCGTGAGCGAGGAAAGTGCTTTTGTGAAAGCTCGTGTCTGATTTGGCGTTTTTATGTTTCTGGCAAAGAGAATGAAGCCTGCGACCGGATACTTTGCGGCTGATGCTTTGAGAGCCGGGCTTGATTCGAGATGTGCGCCTTGTATTGTGCCTGATACAAGCTGTTCCGGCGTTATGATAAAAAGCTGCGCGACTTTTTCTTCTGTTGTCATCTGAGAAAGAATGTGCCTTGAATCCGTAAGCTCTATGCTGTGTTCATGAGAAGGGGGAATTTGATCTGGTTCGGCCGAATTTGAGGCACAGCCAGAGAAAAAAATTGCCGCAATGAAAATAAGCGAATTTGTTAAGCTTGAAAAAAAATGTCTAGACATAGCACACCTTATTGAACAGGAAGAATTATTCCACCGAAATAATCTGGATTTCCATTGTTGTCGCTCAGAATAAAACCTCTGGTTGTTAGAACGGCATAAGTTCCGTCCGCCTTTTTGGCCCTGTAAGTGAGCGGTTTAATCATATCCACGTTATCGCACAAAACTGCTTTAATTGCTTCGAGATATGCTTTTAAATCATCCGGGTGAAGTTTTTCCTGCCAAAGTTTATCTGCATGGTACATATATTCTGACGGCATAGCAAAATCATCAACAAGAGAAAGTGACCATCTTGAATAGTCAAAGCGCATGTCATTCAGATAAACATAGCCACCGCCGCTGATTGTGCATAAAGCTCCAAACAAAGAATTCAGGAGTGTCTTGCGCTCTGACGTAATAGGGCGGTCGATTTTTCCCATATTACGGTAGCCTTGCGTAAGGTTCAGAGCTTTGATTTCTTTTTTGTTTGCGTACATTGATTTGTCGGCACGGTCTAATACGCTGGAAAAGTCTTTGTCCGTGTCTGGATCATAAACAGCAATGCCGCAAGCAATGACAGGCCCGGATCGTGAAATTTTATTGTTGTAGGATTCGTCTTTAAGAACTTCGAGCAGATGCTCTCTGTGTTCAAAATCATGCCCTCTCAGAACAACAACGAATTCGTCGCCGCCGATTCTGAACACCGGACTGTGAGTAAAAGTATCGCAAATCATGCGGCTTGCTCTCTGGATTGCTTCATCTCCAAAACTGTGTCCGCGCGTATCATTAATCAGTTTGAGGTCATTCAGGTCGCAAAGAATAAGAGCGAACTGATAACTTTTGGGATTTTTTAGTAATTTTTCGCTAATTGAATTTGAATATTCCTTAAATGCGTTTTTGTTCCGCACTCCTGTCATCTCATCGAAGCGAGCAAGACGCTTTTCAGATTCAAGATGATTTTTTTGAGCCATTGCCTGCTGAAATTCTTCTTCGATATTCTCAAGACAGCAGATTACATGGACTTTATCAGGGCATAGAAATTCTGAGTGTCTTACGTGTACAGCTTTTCCTTCTTTTATTGCGCGGAAAGTCAGAAAATTTGTATCTTTTTCTGTAAGCCGCTTTTTCATAAGATTTTTATCAAGCAGATGCTCCAGGATTTCAATATCATTCGGATGAATACACTTAGTCAGAATCTTTCTGAAATCCGAGAAAAAATCTTCGCCTTGAAATGGAACTCCGAGAGTCTCAAAAAGTTTTATAGGCACGAGGTTTGTATATTTTCCTGTTTCAAAATCTACATAATGAACGCAGTCATAATGATTTATGAGCGTAATTGCGACCTGGCTGAAACCTTCCTGATTTTGATCCATCTTTTAATCCTTAAAATCATTTTAATATATGTTTCCGGATTTGAAAAGTTTTAAATTTAAGATAGATTAAATTTTTTTTGAGCCATGAAAACAAAAAAAACGGGACCCGCGAAGTCCCGTAAAATTACTAAACTGCTAACAGCATTTTGCTGATTAATTAATTATCTCCGCAAATCAAATAATAGATTCTGTTCAAGTCATCTTTTGTGAAGAACTGGATTTCTACGCTTCCACGTTCCATGCTGCCTTTGATTTGCACCTTTGTGCCGAGTTTTTCGATGAACTGCTGCTCCAGAGCCACAAGGTTGGGATCTTTGTTCGCTTCTTTAGATTCTTTGGGCTTTTTGATACCGTTACCAGCCCCTTCGTTGAGAGCTCGTGCCATTTCCTCGGCTTCTCGGACATTCATTCCTGTGCCGATGATTTTGGCAAACAGAATGCGCATGTCGGCCGGATCTTTTACTGAAAGAAGAGCGCGCGCATGACCAGCCGTGATGTGTCCCTGAACAAGAGAAGCGCGCATGTCTTCCGGCAATTTCAAAAGTCGAACGGCATTTGCAACTGTAGAGCGGTTTTTGCCCACGCGAGCCGCAACCTGCTCCTGACTCAATCCCGAAATTTCCATGAGCTCGTAGTAAGCTTCGGCTTCTTCGATTGGATTTAAGTCTTCGCGCTGAATATTTTCGATAAGGGCTATTTCAAGCTTTTTCTGGTCAGAATATTTACGCAGCTGGACAGGCACTTCGGCAAGGTTCGCAATTTTTGCGGCGCGAGTTCGGCGTTCACCTGCAATTATATAGAAAGAACCGTCGCCTGCATCCTCAACGGTAATCGCCTGCAAAATTCCATGCTCACGGATTGAATCTGCAAGCTCATTGAGTGCTTCTTCTTCAAATTCTTTACGGGGCTGATGTGGATTTGGTTTGAGCAAATCAACGCTGAGCCAGAGCTGACCGTTTTCGTCAACATTGATGCCTTCCGGCAATTTTCGCTCACCGCGAGCCACCTCTGCAGAAATATTTCCGGCTTCAACCGCTTTTGTAACAGCCTGAGCCGCGGCCATCTGTTCAGATGCAAGATTTTGAGATGTTCCAGAGGATTCTTCTGAAGTTTGATGCGCCTCATGGTTTGGCAGAAAATCGTCTGCGCTTAAACCTGCTTTACCCATGAGAGCGTCAACACCTGCTCCAAGACCGAATTTTTTAGCCACGGTTGATTACCTCTTCTGCAAGTTTTTTGTAGCTTTTTGCACCGACGCAGCTTGGGTCGTAAAGACAAATCGGCTGACCGTGAGAAGGTGCTTCAGAAAGACGGATGTTTCGAGGAATAATCGTGTTGAAAACGAAATTCTTAAAATATGCCTGAACGTTTCGAACGACGTCCTGTGCGAGACGAGTGCGGCTGTCGTACATCGTAAAGAAAATGCCGCCGATTGTAAGATTTGGATTTGTTGTTGACTGAACCCGTTTGACAGTCTGCAAGAGGAGAGTGATTCCTTCAAGGGCAAAGTATTCACATTGCATCGGAACAAGAACCGCATCAGCAGCCGTAAGACCGTTTGCCGTCAAAATTCCAAGTGAAGGAGGACAGTCAATCAAAATAAAGTCATAAATGCTTTTGAGAGGCTCCAGAGTTTCCTTCAGAATGAAGTCACGCTTTTCGACAGGAACTTTGTCTGCGTCCGCAAACTCAATCGCTGCACCTGCCAAATCCTCATCCGCACAAATTGCATCGAGATTTGGTACTGCTGTATGTTTTATTGCTTTTTCTGCAAGAGAATCATCGTCCATGAATTCGTAAATTGAAGGCTTATCTTTTGTGATTCCAACGCCTGTTGACATGTTGCCCTGAGAGTCGAAGTCCACGAGCAGAACTTTTTTGCCAAGCTCAGCCATGTACGCGCCAATATTAATAGCGGAAGTTGTTTTGCCAACGCCACCCTTCTGATTAACAAAAACAAAAATCTTTCCCATATATTTATATTATCGTAATTTTGAATTAAAATATATAGTGTTGTGAAACATTTTTAAATGTTTCACGGGGCGCAACCGCCGCAAGCGTCGGTCGGGTGTTCCGCACTTCGCTAACGCTCATTCCTTCGGAACTGCTTCGCAGGTGCTCCATACCCTTGCGCTTCAAGCAAAGCAGGAAGAGTTTTAAACCACAGATTACACAGATGTCACAGATAGGGAGCCGGTCGCCGAAGGCGAAAAAAGTCGTGAGACGACTTTTTAGGCGAGTCTCGGAAAAATCTGTGATTTTTCCGCGGATGTTTTGTGTTTCGTTCTCTGTGCTCTCTTCCCCCTACGAGCATAGCTCTTCGGGAGACTCGCTAAAATCGCGTTGCGATTTTTTAACGCTCCCTATCTGTGAGGAATTTAAAAAGGAAAAATATGATTCTATCAGTAACATTTTCAAAACCAGTCAAGAATATCTCAGAAATTTTGGGCGAAGATTATACCCGCGTTAAAATCAAACTGCTCACGGCTTCTCTTGCCGCCTCAAAGAACGAAAATTACTTCGCGGAGTTTTACACGGAAAAGCAGGTCTTTCACAAAAAAATGAGCGAGGCTGAGCTTAACGAATTTATCGCCGCTCATGCAGGTACGACTTTCAAAAATTGCGTCCAGCGCACGGAAGCCGAGGAAATCACGATTCTTGCGAACAAAAAAGGCAAAGTGACCGAGCTTCGCAAAGCGATTAAAGAACCCGCAGACTTACACAGATTTACACAGATTAGCAATGCTTCTGCGGGAAAGTCTCCTGTGAGTGGGGGAGCTGGAACCCCAGACCGGAAAAGCAAGAATTATCTTTTGCGGGAGGGCGTTCCTGTTCCTTTCCTTGTGCATCTGGGCGTGATGACGGCTGAGGGAAAGGTCGTAAAATCAAAGTATGACAAATTCCGGCAGATTAACCGCTTCCTTGAAATGGTCGATGATATTCTGGATGATGTAATCCGTCTTCGAGAAAACGAGAAAAATCCAGTCACCGAAAATTCGCCGCTTAATATAGTAGACTTTGGCTCTGGGAAGAGTTATCTCACATTTGCCGTTCAATATTATCTCACCGAAGTCAAAAAAATCCCGTGTGCGATTTTTGGCCTTGACCTCAAAAAAGATGTAATCGCTTATTGCAACACTCTTGCCCAGAAACTTGGCCTCAAAAATCTGAGCTTTGCTGTGGGCGACATCGCTTCTTTTGGTGAGAATAAACACCCGGACATAATCGTGACGCTTCACGCCTGTGACACTGCCACCGACTATGCCCTGGACTATGCAATCCGCCAGAAAGCCAAGGCAATCCTTTCCGTTCCTTGCTGCCAGCATGAAATCAACGGTCAGCTTTCTGCAAAATCCGTGCAGCCCGATTCGCCGTTTGCTCCGCTTTTAAAATACGGCCTCATAAAAGAACGCTTCTCTGCGCTTGTGACGGACACAATCCGAGCCGAACTTTTGGAGCAAAAAGGCTATCGCGTTCAAATCCTCGAATTTATAGAAGAAAGTGCAACGCCAAAGAACCTCTTGATCCGCGCCGTTTTATCCGGCAAAGAAAAGGAAACCTTTAAAAATCAATTAATGACAGATTTAGGTTTTACCCAAACGCTCGCGAATCAGTTGAAAGTGAAAAGTGGAAAACGGAAAACGAATGGAGAAACAGATGAAGAATAGTGTTCTTTCGGATAAGACTGTTGATTTTGCTGTACGAATTGTGAAATTTTACAAGTATCTGTGCGATGAGAAAAAGGAATATGTTCTTTCAAAACAAATTCTTCGTTCTGGCACAAGTATAGGAGCTAATGTTCGGGAAAGCAAAAATGCACAAAGTAATGCAGATTTTATCAACAAACTGAGTATAGCTTTGAAAGAAGCTGATGAAACTCAATATTGGCTAGAAATTATGGTAAAATCCGATTTGATACGAGAAAATCAAGTTGAAGCACTTAATAGCGACTTAAAAGAAATCATAGCAATGCTTGTAGCCTCGATAAAAACACTCAAGCAAAAGTCAGAAAGCAGAAAATAAAAAAAACTTTCCACTTTCCGTTTTCCGTTTTCAATTTACTTTGATTTGCTCGAACACCTTGCCCAGTGAATCGTGAATTACCAGATCCGCATTTGCATCCGCTGTTGTCGCCGTTTTGTTGATCAGCACAAGATTCTTTCCCTTGAAGTAACGGATCAAACCTGCCGCCGGGTAAACAATCAGTGAAGTGCCACCAATAATCAGCGTGTCTGCGTTTGCAATTGCATCTACAGCACCGTTAATTACATCGTCATCCAGGCTTTCTTCGTAAAGAACGACGTCTGGTTTTACAAGTCCGCCACATTCACATCTTGGGAGGGTGTCTTGCGAGTTTTCGCTTGCTGCGATAAAATCAATGTCATAACTTTTCTTACATTTCATGCAGAAGTTTCGGAGAGTGCTTCCATGAAGTTCGTAGACAGTTTTACTTCCGGCTAGCTGGTGCAGGCCATCAATATTTTGTGTGACAACTGCGCTCAGTTTCCCTGCTGCTTCAAGTTCTGCAAGCTTGTAGTGGGTTATATTCGGTTTTACGTCCTTTATAATCAGTTTTTTACGATAAAATCTATAAAACTCTTTCGGGTTGCAATCAAAGAATGATCTTGAAATAATTGTTTCTGGCGGATACTTCCACTCCTGCCGGTACAATCCATCCTGACTTCTGAAATCTGGAATACACTTTCAGTTGATACTCCTGCACCGCCAAAAAACACGATGCGCTGTGATTCATCAATTATTTCCTGAAGTTTTGAAATCTTGTCATTCATCTTTTTGCCCCCTTGTGACACTAAAATTTCCATCTTATTTTATAATTTTAAAGAAAATGGAGTTTTAGCCGATTATTATAGATAGGAAACTTGTGAAATTTTAAAAAAAATTTTTATAGAATTTGCTTTAAATTTCCACATGCTTTAACATTTAAGAGATTACAAAAAAGAATAAGGATAGTAAAGTATGAAAAAAAGCCTTAAGAAAATCATCTTTTGTTTTATTTTGGGAGCAAGCTGTTTTTCTGCATTTACTCTTGGTAAACGAGATGCTGAGTATCGTGATGTCGAGGAGATGGACAGCTGGCAGGAAACTTTCGACATAAATGAAAAGAAAGAAGGCAAGTACAATATCTATGTTGAGGCAAAAGATAAAGGCGGAAACACAGAGATTGCAGGTCCTTACAACCTCTTCATCGATCCGGATTCAGACTATGCAATTTCGGGAATCACAAACCCAATCAATAACATGCGTGTTCCGGGCAACCTTAACATTGTCGGTACTTGTGTTGATGATGACGGCGTTGCAGAAGTATGGCTTATTCTCGATGGCGGAGAGCCTGTAAAAGCAGAGGGTAAAGAATTCTGGTCTTATTACCTCGATACAAATGAACTCGCAGAAGGCCCTCACACAATCGAAGTCTGGGGCGTTGATATTAACGGTCTTTCTTCTCAGGAAAAGCCAAAGAAAAAGGCTTTCGTAACATGGAACCTTGACCGCCGAAAGCCAGTCACAACTGTAACGAATCATGCTCTTGGTGAGCTTGTTTCTGGCAAAATCAGTCTCAAAGGTGATGTAACCGACGGTAACGGAATCAAAGCTCTTTACTATTCTCTTGATAACGGCGAGACATATCTCGAAACAAAAATTTCTGAGTACAAAACTCGTGATGGCGCAACATTTGATGTGCCAATCGACACAAAAATCGCAAAAGACGGTCCTGCAATCCTCTGGTTCAAGGCTGTTGATAAAATGGGTTCAATCGGTGTTTCTTCTTTCCTTTACTTCATCGATAACACCAAACCAGACGTAAAAATGATTTCACCGGCAGAAGGTGAAGTTTGCAACGGTAAATTCGTTGTCGCAGGCTATGCAAAAGATAAGGTCGGAATTCACAAGCTCTCATGGTCATTCAATGGTGAGTCAGAAGAATTTGAGCTTATTCCGGGCAACCCGTACTGGAGCAAAGAAATCGACACAATCGGCATGAATGTCAAAGCCGTTGATTTCTCTGTAACTGCTGTTGATACTGCCGGTAACGTTGTTGTTCTCAAAAAAGCAATTCCAATCAATCAGGAGTCAGACAAACCTGTAGTAACTATTCAGAATCCTGTCGAAGGTTCTGTTCTTTCCGGGGCTGTAGACACATTGTTTGTCCGCGGTATTGTAGCTGATGACGATGGAGTTGCTTCTATAGAATACAGCCTTGACGGTGCCGAGCCTGTAACTCTTGAGTCTCAGGGCGTTTTCTGTGCTCAGATTGAAAACGAGCTTCTTTCAGCAGGTCTCCACAAAATCACTGTAGTTGCTACAGATATTTACGGAGTTCGTGGCAATCCTGTAACGGCAACATTCACTTCAATGGGGCCAAAAATCAGCTTCGCAGTTCCAAAAATTGGTGATACAGATGTAACAAATGGTCTTTTGGTTCATCCAGAGTCAAATCCTGTTTACGAAGTTTCGGCAACATGTCCTGCCGGAATCGCTTCTTACAGCTACAAAATTGAATCTGGATTTGACGATGTATTTACTTCAGAAGAATTCACTCCAAAAGCACCGGAAAAATCTATTTCCGTAAAGATTCCTCTTTCAAACGCTCCTTGGGGCCTTGTTCAGATTACGGTTTCTGCAACGGATATTTATGACCGCACAGTTGAGAAAAAATCTCTTGTCAATATCAAAGATTTGACTTACATCCACGAAGATTTGCTTGACGCTCCTTTGGCAGACAAACTTATCGAAGGAAACGACAATTCTGGAGTGGCTGTTGACATTGTAAGCATCAACGGTGAGGAATACAAACCTGGCATGAATGTTCAGGTTCCTTATGGTAAGTCAACTGATCCTGTTGTTGCAATTTTCAATGTTGAGACTGCTGAAAAATCAGTTTCTGTAAACTACTTGATTGAAGGTGATGCCGAAATCGGTGGTGATGCTCAGCAGACAGGCAAAGCTGTTCTCGTAGACGGGCAGTATGTCGTAAAACTTGAAAATCTTCCTTCTCGCGTAACAACATTGACTGTAAAAGCTACTGCTGGCAAAGTTGCTTCGGGCAGCAGCAAAGTTACATTCTGCGTAGTTCGCCCAGAGCCAGAAAAGAAGAGCAGCTGGAAGTCTGGTGAAGTAATCTGGATTCCAAATGAAAATGCAGTTTACAGCAATGACCTCAACGCTTACGTAATCGAATCTGACAAAGAATTCACAGGTTATGCAAATATTCCTGGTCCTGTAACGGCAAGTGTTTCTACAAATTCAATTGAGCTTGCAAATGAAGGCAATTCTATTGAAGTCAAGGCTCTCAAAGACGGCACATACAAAAATATCGCTGTAACAGCCAAAGACGGAACAGGAAAATCATTCACTTCTCCTCTCGTCAACCTTGTTGTTGATACTGAGGCTCCAAAAGTTGAGATTGTTTCTCCTGCAAATCACCTTTGGGTTCAGGAAGGCACAACAATCACGGTAGCTGCTTCTGATGCCAACGGAATCGCAAAAGTCGAATATTCTACTGACGGCGGTGAATCTTGGGCAGAAATGAAAGCTAGCGGAAGTCAGTACACAGCAAGTGTCGGTGTTAAAAACCGTGACGACGGGCTCATTGGAATTGATGTTCGTGCTACAGACTCAACCGGCAAATCAACAGTCCGCTCTGTCGCAATTCATAAAGACTCTACACCTCCAGAAGTTGAAGTTCTTCTTCCTGGAGCAGATGACATCGTAAACGGTGATAATCTTATTGCATTCAAGGTAAAGGATAACGGTCGTCTCGACAAAGTTAATTACTTCGCACCTGCTGCAAAGGGCACAACACCGGCACCAATTGATATTCCACTTGCTCCACTTATCACAACTCACATTGGTACAAAAGAAAAGCCGATTGATGATTTGATGAGCTTCAAATTTGTCGATGCAATTGGAAATACAACAGAAATCAAACAGTGGAACTTCATCATTGACAATGTAAGTGATTTGCCAGTCGCAGAAGTTCATGTTCCAGAAGAAAATGCAGTAATCACTCGTGACTTTGAATTCTCAGGCGTTATCTATGATGATGATGGAATCAAAAAGGATGAGCTTGGTGTAGTCGTTGCTGGTCCAAAAATCTTCTATAAATTCGACAATGGCCGATATGAAGCTCTTGATCAGATTGGAACAAGTTTCATAATTCCAAAGAAACTCACTGACTTTACCGATAACGAGCACTCAATCACAATTTATGCCGAAGATATTAACGGTGTAAAAGGTCCTGAGTTTACACGCAACTTCCGAATTTCTCTTGAAGAGCCAAAAGGTGCGGTTCTTACTCCGCCAATCAGCGAGACTGTAAAACAGACTGTCAAAATGACTGGTATCGCAACTGATAAGAACGGTATCAAGGCTGTCTACATTTCGGTTGATAACGGCAATTCTTACAACGAGGCAATCGGCAACTTCGGCCATGAAATGACTCAGTGTAACTGGAGCTACGAGCTTGATACACGCGTAATTGAGGACGGAACGCACGTAGTCTTCATGAAGGTCGTTGACTGGTACGGAATCGAAGGCTTGTATTCATCGTTGATTAACATTGATAACACGCCTCCAAAAATTGAGCTTATGCTTCCATTGGATGACTCAAAGACTACCGGCATGGTATTCCTTTCTGGTCAGACAATCGATAACATTAACCTTACCAAACTGTTCATTACAATCCGTTCACTTGATGGCAAGGTCGTAAATTCTAAGCTTGCGCGCACAGACTTAAAGCCTGATGAAATCATCACTCAGGCAATGGACATCACAAACCTTGACGATGGATTCTATAACATCGAGCTTACTGGTGTTGATGCCGCAGAAAATATCACACGCGTGAGCCGAAATATCCAGCTCAACAAAAAGGCTCCAAAGGCTAAAGTTGACTTGCTCTATCCGCTCAACGGTGAATTCGTACAGGGTGTATTCAATATCTATGGTACGGCTGTCAGCGAAACGGATATTCAGAGCCTCACTCTCTTCGTAGACGGAAATTCTGTTGCGGAGACAGAACTCAGCGAGAGCGGATTCTTCAAATATACACTTGATCAGACAATGATTCAGGAAGGCCAGCACACAATTCGAGTCGAGGCTTACCTTGCAGACAATTCAAAGATTGTTTCTAATACCCAGTACCTCAATTACAGTGCTGTAGGTCCATGGATTACAATCGATAACTTCACTTACGGTGACTTCGCATTTGACCGTCCATACATCATCGGTAACTCAGGTTATTCTTACGATGAGGACGAGGTTGTTCGTGCAAATGCAAAGGGTGCTCCAAAAGAACTCAAAGAAGCTGTAGCTGCAAAAGTTGTAGACAAAGTTGAGCTTTCTTTGGACAACGGTAAGACATTCAAAAAACTTTCTTCTAGCGGCAAATGGCGATTCCGTGTTGAGAACGAGGATATTGCAGAAGGATATCACTTCCTGCTCGTCCGGGCCACAATGAAGAACGGTGAAATTGCTGTCACACGCTGTATCGTTCAGGTTGATAGCACTAAACCAACAATCAAGCTTATTTCTCCGGGTGCTGGCGGTCATTACAACCAGCAGATGGAATTCTCTGGTCTCGCAAAAGACGATATCGCACTCAAGAGCCTCACTCTTGCATTGCGAAGCGGTGACAAGGCAATGTACGAGATTCCTGGATTCATTCAGGGCTTGTACTTCGACTGGCAGTTCTGGGGAGCAACATTGTTCAACGTTGGTGCAGGTCTTACATTCTTCGATGACAACGTTAAACTTCAGGTTCAGTGGGGCCAGTTCACTCAGCAACAGCGAGATTTGTTCGACCAGTCAAATATGCGTTATGGTGGCGACAATGTACTCGGTGTCAAACTTTTGGCAAACGTTTACTACATGCCGTTCAGATACTACTTTGGTCCAGACTGGGAATGGCTCAGTTTGAATGTTGCGGTCGGTGCTAACTTCACGCGATTCAACGAATCCGGCTCAGGAAAGGCTCAGATTCTTTCTGCAGGTCTCTTCCAGCTCGAATTCCCGCGAGTCACCTTCTCTAGACAGAAGATGTTCAGAACAATCGCATTCTACACCGAGGGTCAGCTTTGGTTCATCCCAACCGATGTTTCTTCGGAAGAAGATATCAAGAGTCTTGTTCCACAGATTTCATTCGGTTTGCGTGTGAATGTATTCTAATCAGTAAAAAAAACAGGTCAGGGACGTCAGAAAGCCAAATTCCTGAGTGTAGTCGAAACTAATTGCTGCTAACCAATTCGACTATTGCTCAGAATTTTGCCGAAAGATTGTCCCTTAAAAAGGCAAAGAAGGCAATCGATTTCCTTTTTTATGCCCGAGTCGGGTCAAATTATCTTTAAAACCTTAAAATAATTTGAAATATCTCCAAAATCTCTAATTTAATATTTTACGAAAAGGTTTTCGCTGTAAAAAAGGGGAAATTATGAAAAAAGTGTTCTTGAATGTGTGGAAAAAGGCTCTTGTTTTGTCACTTGCTGCTATTACATTTGTGATAACGGCTTGTGGTGAGGATTCCGGATTGGGTTCTACCGTTGATACGGAGGCACCTAAAATCGAAATCACTTACCCGCCTCTGGGAGCTAATATTCGGGGCACTTTTGTTCTTGCCGGTAGTTGTGACGATGATAAGAGTGTAAAAAGCATCATCGTTACAGTAACTGACACGACTACCAAAAAAGTTGTGGGTACAGTTCCTGCATCAATTGAAAATGGCGGAAAATCCTGGAAGGCCAGTGTCAATAATTACAGTGAAAATGATAAAAAATACGACTATCTTGACGGAAACTATCAGTTCACGGCAGAAATTCATGATGGCGCCGGTCACAAAAATAGTGCATCACGAACTTTCGACCTTGATAACACTGCTCCAGTCTTTGTAGCTTCAAATCCTGGCGTTATCAAATCTCAGAATAAAAAAGCTTCTGCTTACGGTTCAATATTTACAATTGACGGTACGATTGCTGATGACCACACAATCGCAAGCCTTACCGCAAAAATATTTGACGAGAACGGAAATCTAATCGGTAATTACAAAGAAGAAGACATTGCAACGGCAGGCGGCACAAGCGTTACAATTGCTTCTCATTATGTTGATAAAGGTGACGGAACTGCACAAACTGAACAGAATAATCGATATACACAGATTTATGGTGACAATGACGAAGCTGGAACCAAACAATACTATTGTACGGTTTTCGTAGAAGATAATACAAAATCATATACAAATCCTAGTGAAAGCGAGAACACCACAAGCGGAAATATCACTTCAGAAATCTACCTCTATGATTCAGTATACAAATCACTCATGAGCACTAAGAGCGGAAATCGCTACGGCCTTAGTGCAGCTGACTTTATGACACTTTTGAACGGAACCCGCGCGAAGGATGAAAAGACAGAAACAGCTCTCAAAATCTTGAAAGAAGTAGTAGTTGATACAGGATTGGAGGCAGAATCTGACAAAGATGAAAATAAACTCAGCTTCTCCCTCAACCCGATGGCAAATCCGACATACAGCGTAAACGGTTTTGCAGTATCAAAAGATGCAGGCGGAAATGCCGCATATAAAGAAGCATTCAGCGACAGTACGGTTGTCGTAAGCGTTAACGCAGGTCTCGATAAGACGGCAATTCTTCCGGGAAATCTCAAAGTCTGGACAGTGCTTGTTGATGGTCTCAGTCCGGAAGATGCTCAGAAACGTGTTAACCTTGTTGCAAATAAAGTTACGGCACTTCAGAAAATTCATTCAACAGTTGATGAAGTTCATGAAAGAGCGGATGAAATTATCGATGGTGCAATTAAATATGCAGACAAAGAATTTGGAGTCGGCTCTCTTGCACTCGTTAAAGATAATTCTGACGATACAGGTGCTTCTGTACAGACTGAAACATTGTCATGCGTTCTTCCAAAAGACACATACATCTCTGGAAAAGTCTACGCATTCGTTGTTACAGGTTACGACGAAGATGATGTCGCATTCCTCCACAACACACTCTATGCATTTAAGGCAAATGAAGCAGGTATTGCACCAACTTTGATAATTACAGAGCCAGTAAATCAGTCTTATATCAAAACAACGGAAGGTCTTGTATTCAAAGGCAAAACATATCTCCCGGACGGCTCAACACTCAAAGTCTCATCATTAAAGATTAACCTTCACGTTCAGGACGAAAACAAGCAGAACATAGCTGTAGGAAATGAAGACGGATATACAGTCACACTCACTTATGATGAGGCTACAGGCTATTCTTCTACAGACGATTCTCTTGAATATGATCCAGAATCAAAGATTTGGACATTCACTCCATCAAAAATGGCTGGTTATGCGGAAATTTCTGCAAATGAAGGCGAAGGAAAGTCTTATTTCTATACACTCGACATTACATCAGAATCATCTTCGGGCAATGCTGCGTCAAAGACACTTTCGGTTCATATTGATGCGACAATGCCAACAGTCTCGATTGCGAATGTAACTCCATGTGTTAGTGGTAAAACATTCTATTCTGAATCTGGTGAGAATATCAGAAATTATGTAAACGGTGACATTTCTGTAAAATTCAATATTGAAGAAACAAATCTTAAAGAAGTTTCATATAAAGTTCTTGTAGACGGAGAAGAAAAGGTTCCTTCTGTGAGCCTTGGCCGACAATTCTCTGGTTCAATAGATCTCGACACAACAAAATGGTCGGCTTCTGCCACTGAAAAGAAAGACTTTGAGGTTATCATAACGGCAGTTGACACTTGTGGAAACACAACTTCTTATTCAACAACTGAATATAATACAGTTACTTATAACAAATCAGAAACTGAGACAGCAACTTTCAACAAGCCTATTATAATCTGTCAGGAAACTGATATTCCTCAGATTAAATTCAATAACACCGCAGAACTTTCTTACACAACTGAAAAAGACGGCAAGATTATTGAACATTCATTCCTCGTAATTGAGGAGCCAAAAGGCGCAACTGAAGAGCAGAAAGCTGAGATTGCGAAAAAGAATGCTGAAAATAAAAAGAGCATCGTTGCGACCCACAACCTTTTCAACATCGAAAACAACAACACGATTCAGATTGCTCTCGAGGATGATGACAATATTGCCAGCGCAACAGTTAAGATTTATGACGAAGATGGTAAATTGTATGAGGCGACAGGATTTAAAAATCCTTCAACGCTGCAGGTCAATAAAACTTCTCATACATGGAATTATGTTCTTCCATCAAAAGAAGGAATCTATCAGATTTATGTCGAAGTAACAGACACCAAACTTAAAGATGACTTGAGTGAAACTGTAAAACTCTGGCGAAAGAACAGTGTCGGTAAATTCTTTGTTGCTGTTGATGCTGGTGCTCCGACAGTAGAAATTAAAACTCCGGTTGCCAACTCATATCAAAAAGTGGCATTTGCAGCGAGCGGTACGGTTTCAGAAAAGGCAAATATCACTCTTGAACGTGCAATTTATAAGACTGGAACAGAGCCGAAATTTGTAGATGTTACAGGCAAAATCGGGGCAGAAAAGGATGGAAAATATCCGTGGGCTGAGACCGATGCGGACATTAAAGATTTGTCAGACGGTGATTACATCCTTTCTTACAGGGCAACAGACCGATACGAACAGTCTTCTACAGTCAGTGTGAATGTAAAAGTCGATACTAAGGCTCCGGAATTCCTGGATAATGAATCTTATGTATACGTTGCGGCGGATGCTCAGGCTGGAAAGAGTTATGTTGAAAGCACATGGTACAACAACGAGGCAATCAACATTAAAGGAAAATTCCTCGAAGCAAACGGCATTTCAAACATCTACTACTGGCTTGATAAGGATGTAGGAAGTCTTGACACTGCAACTGGTAGCTTTACAGCGGTAACAGAAGAGGAAAAGAACGATAAAGGCGAGGTTGAAAGAGTTGTCAGCTCTTATAAGACTACAATATCTGGATTTACAGAGTGTTCTATCGAAAACGCACACAAACTCACTCTCGTGGCAGTGGACTTGGCTGGAAATGAATCGGAGAAGATTGAATATCCTTCTATTAAAGTGGATATGACACATCCGACATTCGAAAACTATTACTATAAGATGGGAACTGTAAAGGGTGAGGTAAGCGGCAATATCCTTACAAACGGTGAAAATAACGTAACTCTTTATGGTCTTATTTCAGATGGAGCTTCGGGGGTTGATGTAAACAAACTTGTGCTCAATGTAGTAGCCGGTACTACAAAATCAATTCTTGCTGATACTCAGACCGTCAAGAACATTACATTTACGACCGAGCCGACTTCATGGACGGAAGGAGAAGGTGCAAATCAAAAGACCGTAAATGTTGGAACAACTGAGGGATTTGAAAAATGGATTGAAAAGGCTGATGCTGCAACAGCTACAACATTTAAAGATGGTGATTCAATTGAAGATGCCACAAAAATCACAGGCTGGAAAGCAGTAATTAGCAAGAACAGCTTCAAGACTGGAGACGTCCGCACAGATTACTTCGATAAAGCAGGAAACGGCAACAATAACTACAAAATGTTCTCAATCCGAGTCGATAAAGATTCTCCAGAACTTAAAAATTATTCATTGAAAGATGAAAAAGCCGGATATTCTGCATATAAGACAAAAGATTTTGAAGTCACTGTTGGAACTGGAGACGACGCCAAAACAACAGAACTTCCTCATTACTATGTGAACAATGGGGCAGACCATACATTTGCACTTGAAGGCATTGCAACCGATAATGAAGGAATTTCAAAAGTCGAGCTTGTGGACAGCACTGGCGTAATAAAAACTTCTGAGAAGGGCGAATTCAAGTGGACTGGAATTTCACTTTCTAGCCTTGATTCAGGCGGCAACATTACAATCAAGATTACTGATATTGCAAATAATGAATTTGAGCAGAAGATTCACATCACTATCGATACATTGGCTCCAAGTGGAGTTCATGACACCGTTTCTGATTCCAATCACAAAGATACAATCTTCCGTGTTGGCGATGCAGACAACATTCTTGAAGAAGTTCAGTCAAGCTCTAACAGAAGCACTGTAACAGCTCTCACTACAGCAGACAAAGACGTAGGCGGCAAGTACGCTCCGGGAACTTACGGAAAATCAAATTCAATTAAGATTCGCGGTCAGTTCAAGGAAGATGGCAGTGGATTGAAGGAAATCTACTATAAGATTTTCCAGAAAACGCCGCCAACTTCAGAGCAAATTACTGCTTTCATATCTGATTATGAGAATAACAAGAGCGGTGTCTTTGCTCCTCTTTCAAGCAAACTTGATGACCCGGCAAACGACAAGCGTCTTGTAAAAGTAAATTCATCAGATACTGGATATTCATATACAGAAATTCAGTCTAACTACAAGATGTCAATCGCAGGCTTTGCAGAAGGCAAAAACTACCTCGTTGTAGCAGCTGTTGATAACGTAGGAAACATTGCTCTTGATAATGTTACCTATAAATATACACCGGCCGGAGAGACTAGCGAAGTTTCCCTTGACGGATGTTACTCAATTAATGTTGATACAGTAACACCTGAACTTGTAGAGGGTAGTGTCACTGCAAAAATCGGTACTACAGATAAAACTCCTTCTGGAATACTCACGAACTTTGCTGATGGCGACATCTCTTTAGCAGGTGTTGCAAGTGATGAGGATTCAGGTGTTGAAAAAATCGTTCTTAGTGTAAAAGTCGGAAATGAAAATAAAATTGTTAAAACGACTTTGACAGATGATTCAACAGATACGAAAAAGAAAAACTGGACTGCTGCCGTTGATGCTACATGGTTTAGCGATACAGAATCTGGTAACTTTACCGTTTATGCGAATATTACTGATAAGGCCGGCATGGGAACAAATCCGACTGTTGCAACAATCATTGTTGATAAAAAAGCCCCTGATGTTGTTCTTGAAAAGCCGACGGATGCAGACACATCTGCAACTGAAAGTGCAGCAGGAATCCAGATTAACGGTATCATTAACCTTAAGGGTACAATTAATGATGAAAACGTCCTTCCGACACCGGCAATCACAGCAATTGAGTATAAGGAAAAAACGGCTACTGAATGGACAACTTTAACGGCTGATTCTCATACACAGATGCCAAATCTTGCACTTTCTGGAAGCTACACATTCTATGCAAATTCATTTGACACTCGCGCACTTACTGACGGAAATGAATATTACATCCGTGCAAGGGGTGTTGATTCTGCAAACAATGAAGGTCTGTCAGATGAAGTAGCGGCAAATGAAGTGCTTGTCAAAGTTGATCAGGACACAGACCGACCACTTATCAAGATTACAACTCTGGACAGTAATGTTGATCCGACAACTTCATCTGAGGTTATTCAGGGAACCGTTTCTGATGATGACGGTGTTGCAAAATTTGAATACAAAGACGGGGCTGTAACCGATGACGAATGGCATGAAGTCACTTTGAACTCTGGTTCATGGCGAATCGAAGGCCTTGCAAGTGGTAAGCATCAGATTAAGTTCCGTGTAACTGACAGTGCAGGAACAGTATTCGAGACAGGCAAGGCTTCATTCGCTGATTCTGAAACTCACTTTACAGAAACAGGTTATCCTTATGTAGCCTACGGTAAGAATGACAAGATTATCAATGATGCTGTCGTGTCATTCGCTGTTGACTTGAATGCACCTGTCGTTGAAAGCATCGCAATCGCTTCTACAACTTCAACAACGGAGCCAACAGAACCTGCGGCAGACTCTACAACTCCAAATCCTTATGGAGTTACCAAGAGTTTTGGTGCAAATGCAAAGTACATGTGGATTAAAGCTCTTGCAAAAGAAGATGTTGCCCTTAACCCGATTGCAGATGTGGCAAAAGACGTTACCCTCAAAGTAGGAAAAGATACAATTGACGTAACTGATAAGGTTAAACGAACAGGCGATGATTATGGATACGAAGATACAGACGCTGGCTTCACTTATATAATCGGACCTATCGATACTTCAACATTCACGTCTGAAGGAACTCTCACGGTTGCTCTTGTCATAAATGATAAGTCTAAGCGTGCTTCTGATGCAAAAACTGCAAATATCTATATCGATATGACTGCACCGGAAGTAACCGTAACTTCTCCAAACGTTTCTGAAGGTAAGAGCTCAGACTCAATTATTGGAACTACGGTTCTCCGCGGACAGATAAGCGATTCTTCTACGATTGCAAAATTCTTCTATATGATTCCAACTCAGGCACAGCTTGGAGCAAGCGGAATCTTTGCAAGCCTTACAGCTGAAGGAACAGGATATACATACTCTGATTCTCACTTAGCTTCTGCCTCAAATCCTGATGGTTGGTGGATTGACATTAACGGAGTCTATACTTCTAAAGGTATCAAAAATAACTACAAAGACCACACTTCAATGCTTTGGGAAATCCCGGTCACAAGCTCTAAGTTTGTTGCAGAATCAACTGATGGATTGAGTTTGATTGAATATGCTACTGCAAAAGAAGGAACAAGCCTTAAATATGCAGAAGTTTCTAATATTGAAAGTTCTGTAAACGAGGCTGACACTCCAGAAAGTGATAAAAAATACTGTCGTTATGTTCCTCTCTACTTCTACACAGAGGACGAGACCGGCGTTTCAAAGGTAACTGCAACAAAGATTCTCGTTGATCCGTATGCAGGAATCCCACGCCTCGAAATCTCTGCTCCTGAGGAGAACTTCGCAAAAACAGGCGGAAACTTGAATTTCCAGGGCCGCGTAAACGATGATGCCGGAGATGCGGATAAAGTCGTGCTCACAAAACTTGAATTCTCAACGGTTGACGCTGTTGAAGCAGACTTCGTTGGAGCTACAGCAAAAGCTGATTCAACATTCAAATGGAAAGAAGTTTCACGCGAGATTCTTGCAGAAAGTGGCGTTGTAACAAAGGGAACTTTGAGCACAACTGACGCAACAATCACGGCAGAAGGAAAGCCTTCAAGCTGGAAGATTTCTATTAATACATCTGCAATCTCTACAGCTGCAACCGGAAATCTTGCAACTCTGCTCGGTACTCAGGGAAGCGGCGATGATGAAGAAGCAAAGGACATCAAGATTACCCGCGCTACATTCGTTGCCTACGATAAGAACGGAACAGCAAGCACATTCCAGGTTGAGAGACTTGCTTCTGACGGCTCACCTCTTGTCAAGAACATCTTCGTAGACAAGAACGCTCCAAAACTTAAGGATATTCAGCTCGTTCAGTATGATACGGTTCCGACATCTGCAACTGTAGCGACAGCTGTTCCAGCATTGAGCCGCTCTTACTCAGCCGGTATGTACATTTCTCATAACAACGGAAACGGTGACTGGTACTTGAAGGGTACAATCACCGATGATGCAAGCGTTGTAGGACTTACAATTTCTTCTGGAAAAGCATATATTCCGCTTTCGGGAAAAGCCGAGAAGGGAAAAACTGCTACTGGCGGAATCATAACAAGCACACTCGGCGAAAATAAAGTTACCTTCATCATTCCGATTTCGACCGAAAATGCAGCCCTCAAAAACGGAAACAACAAGACTTGCACACAGTTCTATCCGACAATTGAACTTGATGACGGACAGCACACGGACGTTACGCAGAACCTTAGCTTCAATGTAGACAACACAGCTCCGGGAATGTACCTCAAAGATGATGAAGATGAGATTCCAAATGACGAGCTTGGTACGGATGCTGAAAAACTCCGGCTCAAAGACTTCAACGGTCTTGTTGTGGGAACAAAGAATGTCGTTGAAAACTCAGACGGCTCATACACATTCGGCGACATGATTAAGGAAGCTGGTTCTGGATTGGCTTATGTCGTATTCTGGTTCGAGAAGGGCGGCAAATATTACAGTGCCGTTCCTCAAAAAGGTTCTATAAGTAAGATTGCAGAGGATGGCCTTGCATTTGACGGAACAACTGTCAAAACTGATGACAACCTTCCTGTTCTTGCTGCAACAGTCACTCGACCGGCAGTTACAGAAGAAAAGGCTCTCTATAAAATTAACTACACGATACCAACAGCTTATACAGAATATATCCGCGTTGGTTCGCTCGTTAAGATTGGCGGAAGCTATCACTTGATTTCTGAAATCAGTGATTCAACAATCACGCTTGAAGATGAAGTTGAACGTAATTTTACAAGTGCAGAATTCGTTCTTGCACAGGTTGTAAATCATCAGGTAACAGAAGGTCTGACAGCTATAAGCGCAACGGATGCTCCTAACGGCGTTTCAAACGATGACGGTGACGGTCTTGCAGAAATGGTCAAGCAGAGCGGAAGCAACTACAAGTGGTCAGCAACGATTAAGTCTGATTTGATTAATGACGGACCTGCCACAATCCATGTAGTTGCATTCGATGAGGCAGGCAACGTCAACTCCGGCTACGTTGCAACAAGCATTCAGAACAACCGCCCGCGTATTTCAAAAGTCTTCCTGGGTACAGACTTGAACGGCAACGGCACATTCGACTACTTCTCAGAGACGGCAACTGGAGCCGTAGCCGCAAACAACGAGCTTTATCCGGGATACGCCGGCAACGGTACTGAATACGGCGAACTCAGCTTCTACTCGGCTCTTTCTTCAGACGGAAAGATTCAGGGTAACGTAACTCTCAAGTCAAGTAACTTCGTTGCAAAAGACAAGCTCCTCGTATTGCCAGAGATTATCGGCGGTAACACAACGGCAACAGAAGACCTCAAGTATCTCTACAAAGTCGTTGATGAAGCTTCTGGAACTAATGTTTCTAAAGACGCAAATGCAACAATTACGAAACTTGGTGATACTGGAGCCGGCACATTGAAAGCCCTTTCAATGACAGTGGATTCTCTCAAACTTGCCGACAAAACTGGAACTGCTCAGACTGTAGAAGGCTTGCTTGGAGCAAATCATAAAGCCGACAAGTGGAACTACTACGACACAACTCAGGGGGATTATAAGGGCGAAGATAATACTCACGGTGGTGTCGTAACTGGTAAGTACAAGGGTCTCGTTCTTGACAATGTCACACTTGAAAACTACGAAAGCTGGACGAGCGGGCAGGCTGCAGGCAAAGTTAAATACTTCGCATTCACAATCTGGGATGCAACAGAAGGTACAGAACAGGGAAAAACTTCCCTCTATGCTCTCCTCAAGATTCCGATGGTTGTAAACGTTGTTGATGACATTGCACCAACAGCACAAATCCATCCGTTCTACTGGAACAGCAAGGAAGACGGCTCATTCTACTATGATGCAGACGGAGTTGCTGAAGGTCACATCGATATTGATGCAGGAACAGTTTCAACAAGACCTGGCGTATCTGGTAAAGTCTGGATTAAAGCAACTGTAAATGATGAAACACGTCTCAAGACTGCGGTCTTTAAGGATCCTTCTGGTCAGCAAAGAACCGTTGCAAAATATGATGGTACTTGGACAACTCTTAGCAAGAATACTCCATATACTGGTGAAACCGCATGGCCTGTAAACTGGGGAGAGGTAGAGCTCCTCGAAACTCCAGAGCCAAATCAGGCAGGCCACACAATGAGTTTCCGTGTAGCAATCGACATGACATCATACGGACTTGCAACGAACAAGACTGTAGATGTTGGCGCAACAGATAAGGAAGACACTTCTTCTGTTATGAATTCTGAAACTAACACTATTGCCCAGACAATTAGGACTGCGCTTACTTCTCACTACATCATGGACTTCGTTCCGTATATCAAGAGCATCTACCCTGCAACAGAAAGTAGCGCAAGCCGCTCAAGATTGGGTAAATTCCCAGTACAGGCAGGCAAACCGATGATTATCGAGGGTATGAACTTTAAGGCCGATGCTGAATATGAATATGCAGTCGAATTCGATACTAGTGCTAAAAATGAAGAAATTAAGACCGATCCTGACAACATTTGGGAAAGTGCAGAAGGTTACTACATTGAAGATTCTGCTATTACCAAAATTGAAAATGGCAAAATCAGTCTTACTGCTCCACAATATTCTAGATATGTCCGTGTATGGGTCAAACCTAAAGATGGTGATTGGAGTTATACAAGAAATAATCTAAACGAAAACCTCGGCTGCGACATCGAAGAGGGCTATGTAGCAGGCGAATATCGACTTAACGGTCAGACTTACGAAGATAAAGGCTTTGCCAAGGCAAACGATGCCGGAACCAACTTCTGGACTGACGACAGGTATATTGCGGTTTGGAATGTTGATGTTTCAGATACGGTTCCTGATAATCTTAAGCCAATAAATGGATTTATCAAAGAAATCCCAGATGATACTCTATACCGCAGAATTAGTGATGGTTGGGATATAAAGAAAGTAAATAATACCGTTAAAAAAGGCAACTTGCTTGCTTCTTGGGCTTCTACAGATGACTTGCAGATGTATGACTATGTATTAGGCTCTAGCATTGACACAAGTGGTAGAACATTCGGTATTACAGAGGCAACTTTCTTTGAGGCTCCTCCTTATTCAGATATGACTATTATTAATCATATTCCTTGGTATGTTGCATTGGATAATTATGTCGCCGGTGATTCTGCTAATGTCTGGGGTATGGGATTAATGGTTGCTCGACAAGGTTATAAGTTTGGAAGATGTGCTGCAAATGCTCAGGCTGATAGTTATTGGCAAGTTGCAGAATTCCAGGGAAGTACCGATGCTCCTAATGCTCGAGCCACTAATGTTACAGGAATTGATTACAAAAAGAATCAGTTCCAGAATCCTCATATTGCTGGTTATTACAACGGTAATGATGGATATACTTATGTATTTGTCAGTTACTATGATTCGTTTGCAAGATGTCTTAAATATGCAGCTTTCCATGAAAAAGTTGTCATAAAACCTGATCAGAATAATAAGGGTGAGGATACAATTTCTCCGAGTGGCTTTGGTAATAGTTGGAATCAGGAACTCAATTCTGAAAATAATAAGACATTTGGTGTTGATGCTCGAGCTGCTGACAATCCTAAAGATGGACATACAGTTATTGCTGGTAGTAAACGAACGCAAAATAGTGATCCGTATGGAGAAACAGCAGGTGAATGGAACGATATTGCAATGGATAGCAGTAATCGACCAATAATTGTTTACTATAATAGATCAAATAAATGTCTTGAATTTGTTCGTGGAAGCATCACAGATGTATCAAGCAATGCTAAAGATGATAACAAACGAAAACGAATAGATGTAACTTGGTCACAATTTGCAACTTATAAGCCTGCTGCATCTAGTGATTTTGGTCGTTATGTAAGCATGGTTATTGATAGTCATGACAATATTCATATCGCAGCACAGGATGTAACGAATGGAAAGTTGTATTACGCTTGTCTAAATTCATCTGGCGACTTGATTTCAGAAAATCTTGTTGATGCTACAAGTTCTGTAGGTCGCTGGACAGATATTGAGCTTACAAAGCCTAATGCAACCGTAACAACTGGACTGGAATGTGAACCTGTTATTTCATATCTTGATAGTTCAAGACTTGATACAAAGCAGGCTGTAAAAGTTGCATTTGTTGAGGCTTATACAGAAAACTCAGTTAAAAAGTATCGCTGGGATGCCGTTACAGATGCAGCAATGTATGAGTCAAATGACAGCAAGACAAGTATTGTCGCAGGTGCCTATGAATCGTATGCAAGCACAAAGGCAACAAAACTTGCAGTAGGTTTCAATTCAACCCAATTTGCCGTAGACTTCTTGCGTGACGAGTAGTAAAAAAAATCTGTGTCAGCCTGCCACAAAACAATGTCAAAGTGGCAAGCCGGACACCCCTAAGCTAAGCACCCGCACTGAGCCCAGAGCAAAACCAGCTTCCCGGCAAAGTGCGGAAGCCCGCCCCGGGCAAAAAAAAGGATTCCGCCCCATGCGGAATCCTGGCAACGCCAAGCGACATTGGCTGAGAGTAAATTAACCGGAATCTCTAAAAATTAAAAAAATGCCTCTTAGAGATACTCCGAAGCCCGGAAAGCAGAAAGCCTCCCTGCTTTTCGGGCTGTTTTTTTTGTCTATGCCGGAATTTGACAGTACCAAACGGGTGATATGACAGTACCAAACGGCGATATGGTACTGTCAAACGGGGGCTTTGGTACTGTCATATCGGGTGACAGTTCCTGTTTCTCTTCTTTTGTTCTTGATTTTTGCATTTTACACCGCTGGGAGAAGTATAATACTGCATGTCGATTTTGGTTACGAGGTTAGAACCGACGGATACCATCTTGCGGCACGTGTTATATCCCTGTCGTGTAAATTCATGGCGGCGTAATCCCTCCTGAACATTTCATTTAAACTGTTGCTGTAACTCTCGTACAGTTTCAAGCGGAAGCCCTTCCGCCTGTGCAATCTGCTCAGTAGAAAGAAGCTTCATTTTCAATAGATTCTGAGCCGCTTCAATTTTTGCTTTGCTCGCACCTTGTGCAATTCCTTGCCGGAGACCTTCCTGTTTAGCGGCTCTGGTTATATCTCTGTCATGTAAATTCATAGCGGCGTAATCCCTCCTGAATTTTTCGTTGTCCTTTATCTGCTCAACCAGCGAGGACAGACGGTTTGTAAAGTCGTCTTCTCCTGGCTCGTTCGTGTGGATGAAGTGAAGGAAAGTTCTAACCTGCTCGTCTTTTTCTTCACTGTATGCACTTGCATTATAGATGACCTTCAAGGATTTGTCATTCAAATTTACTGCCGGATTCTCCAAACATGTGTTTTTGAACGTGTAACATGGGAGGCCGTAATACTTTTCCTGCTCGTCTTTGAACGGGTCGCGTTTGCAGATGAAGAGGATGTAGCTGTCTTTCAACTCTGAATAATCCTGCCCCTTCATGAGACTGTCCATGTCTATCATCGACTGGTAATAGCGGGTGCGTTTGCCAAGTGCGTCCTGCGGGTAGGATTGCATCTCTACATCTATGATTTTGTCCGTGTCCTTTAGATACACGTCTAGTCGGACTCCCTTCGTTGTGTAATACGGTGCGATTGTCTTTTCCAGCTCAGGGTATTCGATATGGTTTACTTGTATGTGCAGAAGTCGCTCAACAAGCTCCGCGCAAATCTCTGGATTCCGCAAGACTTCCTGGAACATGCCATCGTCCATAAAAGTCAATTCGTCAACAGGTTTTGGTTTGAAAATGCTTTCTGTCATAGAAACTCCCATAAAAGTGTATTTGAGAAAGAAAGAATCCGTGTGCGGCCGATCACAAATGTTCTTCTAATTCTCATACATATTTATTTCCAAAAAAATTCGATTTTCGGCAATGCAAATATAAAGTTGTCAGAATAATCCAAAAAAAATTGACAGATTGATGTGGTGAAGGATAGCCTTTAGTGTCAACAGAATCGCAAGTAGGAAATAAAAAGTTCAGCCCCAGTTGTCACAATTTCGTGGCTGGGGCTGTTTTTTTGCTTTGATAGAATTTTTGTTTTTGGAAAATTTATTTTGCGGTGGCCGGTTCGCGGTTAAGTTCTTCTTTTAATGCAAGTACTTGCTCCAGAGAAAGAGCGGTAATTTGTGAAGCCTGTTCTGGGGAGAGACCCATTGCAAGTGCGTTTTTTGCATTGGCAATAGCAGTTGCTTTTGCACCTTCTTCTCGGCCTTCTTCTCTGGCTGCGCGTTTTGCGGCGTTAATGCCTGTGATGTAATCTCGTTTTTCGCCCTCGATGCGACCCTGCATGATCCAACGCCATCGATCTTGGCTTATCTTGCTTAATGTCTTTGCTGCTTCCATGATTCCCTCCTCACTCCGGGCGAGTTCATTTATCAAATCCTGCTTCTCTGGGGCATCCGCCTCTTTTAGAAATTTACACCATTTGACCGCACTTGGCAAGGTTTTGATATCTTCATTTCTTCCGAATTTAACGGCTTTCGGAAGCTCCATGAAAATCACGTTCAGAATGCCAGGAAGCTTTGAGCCGTCACTGGTGTCAACCATCGTGTAGTGGTGGATCGGATTGTCGTTCGTGCTGTCGAAGTAAAAATCCAGCACTGAAATCTGGTATGCCTGCGGAAGCTTGTCCCATTCCTCGCCGACACTCGCAAGAGAGCTTGTGAGCCGAGAGACATAATATTCCACGCGCTTTCCGAAGGCGTGATTCTTGTCCTCGCCCTGAATTTCAATTTGTGCCAATGTTCCGTCGTCAAACTCGCAGTTGATGTCGTAGCGGATTCCTCGCTCCGTGTCAAAGTCTTTAGGCTCCTCATTCTCAACGACAGTAACATCGACAACTTTTCGCCCAATAGCTGCCGTCAAAAAGGACTTAAGCGCGCACCGTGATTCTGGCGTTGGCTGCGTAAAGATTGCCTTGAAATTCGGATCAAGCCGAGGGTTCAGAATATGAAAATTTTCATTGTCAAACGAGAAAACATTTTTTTTCCCTCTCTGAGATTCCGTAGGAATCTCGAATCTGTGTGGCATATTTGCACCTCTCTGTGGAAAATATGTGTAAGACTATTTCTTTTTTCTTACATATATTTATTTCCAAAAAAATTCAATTTTCGGCAATGCAAATATAAAGTTGTCAGAATAATCCAAAAAAAACTTCCGTTGGATTCGGAATTTCTTTGATTTTTTGCTATAATTTCCCATGATGAAAAATATTCTGCCTCTTTTGCTGGCTTTTTCCCTTTCGGGGCTTTGTTTTGCTCAGGAAAAACAATCTTTTGTGGAGAAAATCGAAATGGATTTGAACGATGAAATTGAATCTTCTTTCTATATAATTGAGATTTCTGATGAGCTTTTTGCAAAAATGCAGGGAAAGTCTTTTAAGGCTGACTGCACAATTCCCCGCACAAAATTGCGATATCTTCATGTGCTGCATAAAACTTTGGACGGTGCTGTAAAAGAGGGCGAGCTTGTATGCAACGTCAAAATCGCCGATGTGCTCCTTGGAATTTTCAAGGACTTGTATGCCGCTAATTATCCGATTGAAAAAATCCGCCTTATTGATGAGTATGACGCGGACGACGAAAAATCTATGAGTGACAACAATTCTTCGTGCTTCAACTTCCGTTTTATTTCTCATACGACCACGGTTTCAAAACATGGGGCAGGGCTGGCCGTGGACATCAACCCGCTCTACAATCCTTACTACAAGCTTGTGAATGGAAAGCCAAACATTGAGCCTCTTAACAGCGCACCATATCTCGACCGAAGCAAAAATTTTCCTTACAAAATTGACCACAATGACCTGGCTTACAAACTTTTTACGAGCCGCGGCTTTGAATGGGGCGGTGACTGGAAGGGCGTAAAAGACTGGCAGCACTTTGAGTTTATCAATTAAAGGGGGAAAGCCTTCCCCCTGGTTCGCATTTCATTGCTCACACACCCCCATCTGCGGGGTAGGGAGACGGTCGCCGTTAGGCGAACAAACTCGTGAGACGAGTTTGTAGACGAGTCTCGGTGAAGGCTATGCCTGAACCGCACCCCGCTACGCCCCGATTTTTCTAATTGTAGAAATCTTCAAAATTTGATAAAATCTCCTTAATTATTTTTTATCCGTCTGCTCCACGCCAGGGGTGGATGAAAGGAGAATTAAAAATGGCAAAAAATGAAAAGGTTGTGGCTGATCCACACGCATGTACTTTGGACAAAATCATTTCGCTCTGTAAGCGACGCGGTTTTGTATATCAGGCTTCCGAGATTTACGGTGGACAGGCTGGTGCATGGGATTACGGCCCGCTCGGTGTTGATTTCAAACGCAATATTCAGAACGCATGGTGGAAGGAAATGACCCAGCTCCATGATGATGTTGTTGGTCTTGATTCCGCAATTTTCCAGCATCACACAACATGGAAGGCTTCTGGTCACGTTGACCACTTCTCAGACCCGATGGTTGACTGCTTGGAGTGTCAGGCTCGCCACCGTGCAGATAAATTAATCGAGGATTTCGTTGCCGCAAATCCGGACAAAGATCCTGGAAAACCAGTTGATACAATGACTCACGAAGAAATGAAGGCATATATCGATGCCAACATCAACTGTCCTACATGTAAAAGCGAGAACCGCAAATATACAGCTGTCCGCGAATTCAACCTCATGTTCAAGACATATCAGGGCCCAATCGCAGATGAATCACACCTTATCTATCTCCGCCCGGAGACTTGTCAGGGTATCTTCACAGATTTCAAGAGCATCGTTCAGTCAAACCGCATGAAGGTTCCTTTTGGCGTTGCTCAGGTTGGTAAATCATTCCGAAACGAGATTATTTTCAAGAACTTCATTTTCCGTACCTGCGAATTCGAGCAGATGGAAATGGAATATTTCTGTAAGCCGGGCACAGAGGACGAGACTTTCGAGCGATGGCGTCAGGATCGCTGGAACTTCTACCTCAAATACGGTATTGCCGAGAAGAACCTCAAATGGCATCACCACGACAAGCTCGCTCACTACGCAAAAGACGCTTACGACGTTACATACAACTTCCCGATTGGCTTTGAAGAGGTTGAGGGTATCCACTCCCGCACAGACTTCGATCTTTCACAGCATCAGGAATACTCAAAGAAGGACATGAGCTACATCGATCAGGAAGACGGAAACAAAAAGTTCATTCCTTACGTAATCGAAACTTCTGCAGGTCTTAACCGCAACTTCCTCATGTTCCTTTGCGAAGCTTACGAAGAAGAGAATGTCGGAAAAGACGGCAAAGAAGACTACCGAACAGTTCTTCACCTGCATCCAAAGCTGGCACCAATCACAGTTGCTGTCCTTCCATTGATGAAGAAAGACGGCCTGGCAGAAAAGGCAAAAGAAATCCAGCACATGCTCAAAGAAGATTTCGTAACTGATTTCGACGTTTCTGGCACAGTCGGTAAGCGATACCGCCGCCAGGATGAGGTTGGAACTCCGTTCTGCGTTACAGTTGACTACGACACAATCAACGAAAAGAACGACGACGGCTCAGTAAACAACAACTTCGGTACAGTCACAGTCCGCTTCCGTGACAGCATGGAGCAGGAGCGAGTCAAGATTGAGGACCTTCACACATTCTTGTTCGCAGCCATCAAAAACTACAAACCTGTAGAGAGATAAACTATCCACAGATTTTCACAGATACACACAGATTAGAGGTTTTGAATTGCGAAAATCTTTCGTATTTCAAGAACGACTTTCGATTTACAAACCTTATAATCTGTGAAAATCGGTGCTAATCTGTGGATAATCTTTTGGTTCTGTCATGGATTACATTGCGCTTGGTAAGTCTAATTTATTGGTTTCTCGGACGGCGTTTGGTGCGCAGGGGATTGGGGAGATTGACGATGCCGAAACTGCTTACCAGATGATTCGCATGGCTTACGAAGACGGCGTGAATTTTTTCGATACTTCCACAAAGGCACCGGAAAGTGAGCGTCGTCTTGGAAAAGCTCTGGCGGATGTGCGCGAAAATGTATTCATCGCCACAAAAAGTTCTCCGCGCAATGGTGGTGAGCTTGCAATTGATATTGATGTCAGTTTGCGCAATCTTGAAACGAGCTACATCGACCTTTACCAGCTCGAAAATCCAGAGACACTCCCCAAAATCAATGATGACACAGAAATCCTGGAAAAACTGATTGAATTAAAGTCGGCGGGCGTTGTCCGGCATTTTGGTATCGTAACCGATTCAATGGATGTCGCTGAGCGTGTCCTTTATTCTGATGCAGGCTGGGAAACAATTCAGTTTCCGTTCAATATGCTTTGTCCTGAGAGTGTTGAGGAACTTACCAGAAAATTTTACGAAAAGGACATTGGTTTCATTGCGATGCAGCCTTTGTGTGGCGGTGTCGTTACGAATCTTCCGCTGGCGTTGGGGTATTTCCTGCCGTTTGAAAACGTAATTCCCGTGTGGGGAGCCAGAAGCCTGGACGAACTTCAGCAAATCTTGTATTTTACAAAAAATCCACCAAGGCTAGACGAACAATTCTACGCCGAAGCAGACAAAATCCGACAGTTTTTCAATTAAATTTTCGCGCGGGATTGTAAGCCCTTTAGTTGCGGAGCGACCGGAGGGAGCGTAGCAATGAGCGTTAGCGAAGGCTGAAAAGCCCGGAGGAAGAAGATTCGCGCCAAAAAATTGCAAATCATGCGTAAGCAAGGTTCGCCCCTGAATCCACTTTGCGCGAGCGAGCGTAGCGAGTCAGATACCTTATACGCGCAACCGTGGATTCCTAAGGGGCGGTTCTTGCTGAGAGCATGATTTGTGTTTATCCAATTAATCAAAACTCGAAGTTCAGGCTAACTGCTAATTGCCATCTATTTTATATACGCTTGGACGCCTTTGAGTTCTTCTTTGTTGAGGACTCGCACAATTTTGTTCTTATCGTTGTCTGTGATAATCGTTTTTGGATTTCCGGCTTCGTTCTTTTCACCGACCAGCTCAACAATCGGCAATCTCGGATCGGACGGATTACTTTCTGTAACCTGCGCGATTTTTCCATTTGAGAGATAGACGTAAGTTCCAATCGGGAAGAGTGAAACGGCCGTAACGAGTGCTTTGATTACAATATCATCGTAGCGTTTATCTTTGTTCAGAAGAAGCTCAATCGTTGCCTCGTAAAGTGAGCGTGCTTCTTTGTAATGTCGCGGTGACGTAATTGCTTCGTAACTGCATGCAACCGAAAGAATCTTTCCGTAAGCCGAAATTTTGTTTCCTGTGAGCCGGCGAGGATAGCCCTGTCCGTTCTCTCGTTCGTGGTGCTCCAAAATTGCTACCTGAATCGGGAGCGGGAATTCAAGATCCTTGACGATATTGAACCCAAGGACTGTATGTGTTGCCAGAAGATTTCTTGCCTGCGGTGAAAGCGGTTTTGTTGTGAGGTAAAGCTGCGGCGGAAGTTTAATCTGGCCGATTTCGTGAATTATTGCTGCAACGCCGAGATCAATCATTTTTTGCATCGGCATATTAATCTGCAATGCAATTACAATCGAAAGAATTGTCGAGCGCAAACAGTGGCTTGTAAGAAAATTTTTGTCAAGTTTGTGCTCTTCGGTCGGCTGGATGCGGAGAAGATATTTTTTATTTGCTTTTACGAAATCTATGAGCAGGGAGATTGATTCTGAAAGCTCACCGATTTTCATTTCTTTGTGCGTGACATAGCGGGTGAAAACATGCTGTGTGTAATCCATGAATTCGTTGTACACTGTCAGAACGTTTTCCATTCGGTTTTTGTTCGGAAAATTCTTGATTTCGAGATTTATTTTTGAGAGAGTTTCTTTGAGTTTTGCGTTAAGTGCGTTTGATTTGTCCTTGTATTCTTCGTTAAGTGTGTCAAGATCGATATCAACCGTCTCAAATTTTGCTGGCGAAGCTGCGGGTGCATCTGTATCTACAATAACTTTTGGTTTTGTATCGGTAACTTCTGCAGATTCAGAATAAAGCGTTTTGAATCCCCATTCGACAAGTCGAGTTTGAAGAGCTTTGCTGAAACCGATGTTTTGGTCGAGAACTATAAAATGTTTGTCGAGGATAAGCGGCGCGCCAAAACGTTGCCCATCCGTTAATTCTGCTACATTAAACGAAGTCATAGAAATCTCCATCTATAGTATCGGCAGAATTACCGAAAAACTTGAATGTAATTGACTGAACGAAGATGCCCCCGCATGGATTTCCAGTTTACAAAAAAAAAGACAAAAAGCCTTACACGCTCTTTGTCTTTCAAAATCATGGAGACCGAAAATGTTGCTCACTTGCATTTCACAGCTACAAGGAGCCTGCATTTTTCGCGGTACAGGGTGTCTGGATGTTACGTTCTTTTGACAGCGGACGAACACATCCTGTACTGCACGGTACAATATTATTTTCGGTCGAAGCAAAGAAAGTCTTTAGGGAAAATTATAAAAATTGCCACACAGATTCGATTTTTCTACGAAAAATCAAGAAAATTAGAGAATCTGTGTGTCATCGCAAATATTTCTGATATTGCGCGATGCTGTTCATGAGCTCTTTGTAGATTGTGCGGGATTTTTGCAGAGACGATTTGATTTCGTTGTTCATTGGCGGAAGATTCTGGTAAAGCTCGGCAAGGCGTTTTTCTGTCGGGAATACCAAAGAAGCTATTTCTTTGTACTCTGAGTGCAGGATTTTTGAGTCGATTTTTTCAAGTTCTGGCAGGGCTTTTTGGGGCACAGCGGATTTTATGCCGTCATCAGCGAGCCGGAATCCTTTTCTGGCCGTGGCGTAAAGTCCTTCAAGGCCGGATTTGAGGTTTGAGAGGGAAGTGGTGAAGAATGAGTTTGAAGTTGAAGTTTTCCGCGGCTCAGGCACAGCCTTCGCCGAGACTCGCTCAAAACCTGTCTCACAGGTTTTGCCGGCTCCGCCGTCGCTCCCTACCCTTTCTACAGGGGTATTTACCCCCGTACCCCCCTTGCTGTTCAGAAATTCCGTTTTTTGTTCGGATTTTTCAGGGCGGGAAAGAATTGTGTCCATGCTTGCAATCTGGAATCCCGGAATCTTGAGTGATTTATTTGAGAGAGTGTAGCTTTTTATTGAGCTTTTGAATTCTTCCTGCTTGCTTTCGAACCACCAGGCGAACATCTTCATTTTGCTGTCGGTCAGAATTGGCTGTCCTTCGTAGTCTGATTCCCGGCTCATGCCTGCTCCGAAGAGAATCTGGGAGCCTTGTTTTTCGGCGGTTAAAAGACGCGTGGATTTTGTGTGAATCGCTTCTTCAAAAGTGGAGCCTTTGATGTGTGTCTGAAAACCAGGATAGCCCAAATCAAGGCCTGCGCAGAAAATTTCTTTTGCTCCGATAAAACGCGCGAAATCCCATGCTGTCGTTGAGACTGAGCCTCCCGCAACAAGCTCTCCCTTGCTGCCGATTTGCTTTTCGATGTATTGCCCAAGCGGAAAAAGAGACGCGCACATGACGATTTTTTTGCACTCAAAGCGGAAAACTGCGGGATAAGCCGCGCTTTCTGTAATCAGAATGCTCGAAGGGCTTTTGAGGCCCGCGATGTGTCTGTAAGCGTAATATTGAGGGTCGGCGAGAATCACAAAATCCGGCTCTACTCCTGCCCTCAGGCAGGCTCGCAAAGCGGTGTCCACGGCGATTAAAATTGACCGCTTTTTTAGTTCTGCAAGATGGGGCAGGGCTTCTTCGAGAGTTGGACCGGCCGCTAGAATTACGCACGGTAAATCTTTTGGACAAGAATCTTTGTAAATATTCACGCCATCAGTCTCTGCAAGAAAATGAAGGTTCCGGCAAGTGTTTTTGAGCCAGAGCTTTGAAAATTTTTCGAGCGTGGAAGCGTTTATCTCGACCTTGCGTTTGTTGCGTTCAATCAGCGAGCGCAGGGCAGAAAAATAATCTGCGGCATGCTGGCTTTGCGCTGTATTCTCGCAAATCGCCGTGTGTTTTAGCCCTGACGTGTGCTCAATCAGGCTCACTACGCTGTCTATTCCTGTTCCGAGCGCGATGATGAAATTTGCGTGCTTGAAAAGAGGCTCCCAGTCAACCAGCGAAAGTGCCGTAAAAAAATATCTTGGATCGTTTTCGACAATAATAATGGTGTCGTTCGGGAACAGATTTGCGTAGCTGATTGCCGCATATCCAAGTCCGCATGAAAAAAATGTGCAGCCACCGCAGTCAGGAACAGAAGAGTTTGCTGATTTTGCGGCTTGCTCTGCCTCTCGGAGCGGATTGTATGCCGAGTGAAGGAACTTCCCGCCTTCTTTTGCCGTGGGACAATTTGATTTTGAAGCAAGAATTTCAATCGGGGCGATAAGATGCTGCGGAATGTCGCCAGGAATGTCGGATTCGCTCTGGAGAGAGAACATTTTCGCCAGATTGGGAAAGCGGCTCATGAAAAGACGGAGATTTTTATTCCAGATAGAGTTCAATTTCCATGTTCTCCGTGATTGGCGTTCCTGCCGGCGGCTCCTGATTTTTAACCCAGCCGTCACCGTTGATTTTAATCGTGATATTTCTGTAATTGAGAAGAGGAAGAAGCTGTCTTTTTGAAACTCCACGGAAGTCCGGGACTGTTCCTTCAAGGACGATTGGTTTGGTACCTGCGATTGAAACTGATCCAGGGTGGGCCAGGCTTGAAGCTTTGCCTCGTGCCATTCCCAAATGGTCGATTATTACATCGGCGGCTTTGGCGATTACAGGTGCTACGATTCGGCCTGCGTAAGTTTCGCCCTTTGCCTTTTCGATTACGATGTAGAGAATGATTTCCGGGTTTTCAATCGGGAAGATTGCCATACAATTGGAAACGAAATCTGTCGTTGAGTATGCGCCTGTGTTCGGGTCGGCCATCTGGGCTGTTCCGGTCTTTACGCCGAGAGAAACGTCCTTGAGGTCTGCACGATGACCTGTTCCGCTTGTGGCGACTGTTTCCATACATTCGAGAATGTAGTCCGTGGTTGATTTTTTGAAAACTCGGTCGCGGAGAATTGGTGTATGAACGAATTCTTCTTTGCCCTCAAAATCAGTGATTTTATTGACGAATGAGAGCTGGACAGGCACGCCGTCGTTTGCGATTGCTGTTGCGGCCTGAACCATCTGCAATGCGCTTACGGTGATTTCCTGGCCGATTGCAATCGTAGGCTTGGAACGTGCGGACCATAGACGGTCGTTCGGATTTCGGAGCACGCCCGGAGTTTCGCCTGAGATTTCTGTGCCCGGCTTTTCACCGAATCCGAGCTGATGAAGTTTGGCAAGAAAAGGCTCTGAGTCAATTTTTTCGCTCATTTGGGCAAGCGCGTCATTGCATGAATATTTGAGTGCTTCGCGGGCAGTTTCCCAGCCGTGATGGTCAAGACATGTGATTCGGATTGTCTCGCGGCCAGTTTTTTTGGAGAAGATGCCGTCGCAGAGGAAAATGTCTTTTGTGGTGATTGCCCCTGTGTCAATGAATGAGGCTACCGAGAAAATCTTGAAGACTGAACCTGGCTCGTAACTGTCGCTTGCAGGCTTGTTTTTAAGCTCTGTTTTTGATGCGCTCGAAAAGTCGTTGAGGTTTGCGGAAGGCAGGCTGATGTAAGAAAGTACTTCGCCGGTTTTTGCTTCGGCGGCAATCAGCATCATTGACTCGGCATGAGTGTCTTCCATCGCCTCGTGCGCGATTTTTTCAAGATTTGACTGTAAATTTGCATCGATTGTGAGATAAATGTTTTTGCCCTGAACGACAGAATCGCCCTCTGTTTGCGGCGGAAACAAAGTGTCTTCCATAGAATATTCGATTCCGGCCAGACCTTTACCTTCTTTGCCGACAAAACCAATCAGCTGGCTTGCAAGTTCGTTCTCAGGGTAAACGCGCCCCTGCAATTTGTCAAATTTGACGACTGATGAGAATCCGTTGTGAGCGCAGGCTTTGCGTAATTCTGCGTAAGTGTTTGAATCGATATTTTTTTTGATGTAGCTGAATGAGGCGTTCTCGGATTTTGAAATGAGTGAGAGAATTGAAGATTCGCTTTCGCCTATGACTGGTGCGATAACTTCTGCGAATGTTTCTTTGTTTTTGATTGACTGAGGGGAGGCTCCAAAGTCGTAGAATGCGGCCGGAACAGCCAGAGCCTTGCCGTTTCTGTCCAGAATTGAGCCGCGCTGAACTTCGGCACGTTCTGTGAGCGGGGCAGGTGGCTCGGTGAAAGCAAAAAATCCGTACTCAACGATGATATAAGCTGACAACAAGACTGCACAGACAATAAGAAAAATGAGAGGGCCTTTTTTGATGTAGCCGTTTACTTGCATAAAACCTTTCCAAGAATATTTCGCTCAGAGACGAAGCCGTAAGTGCGGGAATCGACCGAAACTTCGTGATTGTCACCGATTGCGAGAATGTAGCCCTGAGGCACGCTGGCAGAATCTTTGAGATTGAGATATTGAATCTGACTCAAAGGAATCGAAAAATCACCTGCCTTTAAAATATAATTATAATCGGTATCGTGCAAAATTTCTAGTTTATCTCCACCGAGCGCGACACATCTTTTTACGACTATTTTGTTGTTATACAGATAGATGACTACATCTCCACGCTCTGGAGTTTTCCACTGTAGCAAAAGTTTTTCGCCGTAAGGCTCGCACAGGCCATAAGCGCATTTTGACACGAAAAGCCTTTCTCCGTTTTTTATTGCCGGATACATTGATTCACCCGAGACGGTAAGAATCTCAAAGATGAAAAGTTTGAGAAGCAGACCTAAAAAAAGTCCGATGCAGACGATGAGACAGAGAATTTTATTTGATTTTGAAAAATGAATTCTTTCGGGTAAATTTTCCATTTTCAGCTTTCAGCTTTCAACTTTCAATTTACTTCTAATTTACCACTTTTTTTCTTCCGATAAAAGACTTATGGAGATAATTAGTTTCGTCGGTTCTTCGGCGGCCGTTAAAAAAAGTTATTCTGGCTCAAATTTCACGCTTCCTCGGATTTCAAAGGTACAGAAGAAAGTTCCTGTGCTGAAGACTCCGGAAATCGTCGTTGCGCTGGACAAGGCTTATTCAAAAACAGAGCGGCAATTTACATTTGTTGGAATTTCAAAGATTATCTCTGTTCTTGTGTTTTTTGCAGTGATTGTGCTTGTTCCGTACACGATTTTCAATCTTCTTTATTTCATGGACAATCACACGACTTCAATCGTTTTTGACTCGAATTTTAATTATGAATATGAAGCATTGAGCGGGGCTATGTCTCGTTTTGCGATGTATGACACTTTGGCTGATAATATTGATGAAAACGGTAACGTTCTTTCTGAGGACGGCTCGATTCTTACGGCGGCAAGCGTGGGTATCGGCGAAAAAGTCACTTTCCAGACTTATACCGTAAAGGCCGGGGACTCAATCAGCACGATTTCACGCAAATTCGGGCTTTCAAATATCTCGACTTTGATTGCGGTGAACGATATTTCAAACGTGCGTACTCTTCGTTCAGGTCAGAAATTACGGATTCCTTCGACTGACGGACTGGTTTACAAAGTTCAGGCCGGAGATTCGCTCAATTCGCTTTCGATTAAATATCATGTGAGCGTCGAGGAAATTCTGGATGCGAACGATCTTTCAAGCGATACACTTGCGAAAGATATGTCGCTTTTTATTCCGGGCGCAAAAATGGACTCTACTCAGCTCCGAAAGGCAATGGGCGAGCTTTTCACATATCCGATTAAGGCCAGCTGGCGGCTCACTTCAAAATTCGGACCGAGAAAAGATCCTTTTACGGGCGTGGCTTCAAGTCATACAGGAATTGACATGGCTTGTCCGACAGGAACTCCGATTCGGGCTGCAATGAGCGGAAGGGTCGCATACGTTGGCTGGTCAAATATTTTCGGAAATTACGTCATCATCAACCATGCGGGCGGATACCAGACTCTTTATGGTCACATGTCGCAGACCCTTGCAAAAAAAGGCCAGAACGTTGATCAGAGCACAAAAATCGGTCTTGTCGGCTCGACAGGTTACTCGACTGGCCCGCACCTGCATTTCACTGTTTACAAAAACGGAAATCTTGTCGATCCTTTAACATTGCTGAAACGCTGATCTGGTGGTAAAATATGGCAGAGGTTCTTATGGATTTTGTATGCGTCTGTAATCATTGCGGAAAAACAATCGAACGTGAATTCCATTATTGCCCATGGTGCGGCAAAGAAAACGCCGAGCCAAGCGATAACTCTGTTCTCGAAAATGTGTTCGCACAATTGGAATCCAAACAAGCCGATGACCGCTCTTCCCGGGTAAAGAAAATCGAATCAAAAATCGAAGAAATTGAACGTGGTTTAGACGGTTTCTTTGGTAAATAAAAAAGTCACACTGATTCGAGATTCCTACGGAATCTCTGTTTTGTGGTTTTGCGTAGCAAAATCGAATCTGAGTGGCAATATAATGAATTGCATGAAGAAAAAGTTAGCGTGTTTATTATCATTTTTTCTCTTTCCGTTTTCCGTTTTCCACTTTCCGTTCCTTTCTGCCCAGGTCAAATTTGAAAATCCTCAGATAAATTCTGAGAGCAAAGTTCTTTTCATCGTGAGTCACAATCTTGGCGGAACTATTCCTTATAAAACACTTTTTCTGGCTGATGCCACAAAGACCGATGCCACCAAAATCATCACCTGCTTTCCTGAGCGCATGGAAATGCTTGCGGGCGGCTCTGTCCTGCAGGTTCGGAACCGCTATGGCTCGGCGCGATATTCTGTGGCAGATTCAACTTTGAGCTGGATTAGCCGCGAAGATTCAATTCCTGCCGATGCAAAGGCAATGCTTCCTCAGTCTGTTAGTCCCGACGGAAAATGGGCCTGCTATGTCAAAAAAACTGATGCCGCCACCGGAAAACTTTATCTCAAAAATATGTCCACGCTGGAGGAATTTCTTCTCAACGACAAATGCGATTTTGATTATGATGAAGTTCCTGCAAAATGGGCTGGAGACGGAAGCGTTTTTGTTTACGAAAAGGCCGGCAATCTTTACTTCGGCGACCCAAAGGCAGTTTATCAAAAGGTTCAGATGGACGAAGAATTCCGAAAAATCGGCGAGGGCACAATCAACTGCGTCACATGGGCTTCTTCAAAATATCTCATTTACATCAACCGGGATTTAGTCTACAAAATCAGCGCGAAAGAGCTTTATACCCGCACGCTTTATTCCCAGATGGTCGGAATCGGAATCGTAATCGGCCGGCTTCCGCTGGGATTTGATGGCCGCAAAGATAAATTCTGGGTCAACCCGCTCATAAATCAGATTGTAACGATTAATTCAAATTCCGTGATTTCAAGCTACCGGGTTAATGGAACAGCATCTTCTTATCTTACAAGCGTTTATTCAAAACCCTTCAAGGACATCAAAGGCTCACCCGTTGACTACGACGTCTTTTTCTGCACGGACGGAAGTCAGGTTCTCTGGGTCAATTTAATCGGCCTTGAGGACGGAAAGCGCAATTCCACGGTTTACAGGCTTTCCGATGAGCTTAAGGAACTCAACCGCGTTGAAAATGCAACGCACCCGCTTCTTTCTCCTGATGGACGCAAGGTTGTCTTCGCTTCGCAAAAACTGGCTTACATCTACGACCTCGGCTCGTGGTTTGAGCTTGGCAGGCTTGGCGGCGAATCTGTTTATTCTTATGTCTGGGGCAGCAATTCTCTTCTATATATTGGTGGTGAATCCACGGTGCGCGAGTGGAAGCTTGGTGAGAACAACCGTTTCCCGAACAATGGCCGGGTACTTTTCCTTTCTGCGGCTCAGACTGCTTTCTGGAAGCCGGGAGCAGAGAATATCGTTTGTGCTCAGAGTGCTGGCAACAAGGCCACTTTCTACGACTACGATTCCTTTAAAAACGTGTGGCAGGCAAGCGTCGAAGATTCCCGCACTTCATTTGAGTACATGAAAAAGGCCGAAGTTTCGGTCTATGCGGTTCAAAATGCAAAATATCGTGTTTACACGGGACTGACTGACAACAAGCTTTTTGAGAACGCACTTTATATCAGGAATTTTGCAGGGAGCGGCACTTCTTACGCTGTTTACCCGGAGACCGTAAAGCCTAGCGATGAGCGAAAAAAACTTGCACTTGTTTTCGATGCCCTGGACAGTGCGGACGGACTCACGCACATTCTTGCGGTGCTGGCAAGCTACAATATCAAGGCAACATTCTTTTTGAACGGAGAATTTATCCGCCGTTATCCTTTGGAATGCAAGCAGATTATTGAAAGCGGGCACGACTGCTGCTCCATGTATTTTTCTACAGCTGATTTGACTGAAAAGGGCTTTATCATCAACGAAGAATTTATCCGCCGCGGGCTGGCTCGAAATGAAGATGAATTTTATGCGGCGACAGGTCGGGAACTTTCTTTGATGTGGCACGCTCCTTTCTACAAGGCGAATCGTGAAATCAAAAAGGCGGGCGAGGCTAGCGGATACCGTTACGTTGAGGCAGGCAGGCTTGCTCTGGACACTTACACGCTTGAAAAGGCTGCTGACGGTAAAAAGTGGTATTTGGGCGCAAAGGATTTGGTCAAGCTTTATGTTGATGCTGCCGAACCGAACATGATTATTCCGATAAACGTGGGCATTTCTGCCGGCACACGAACCGATTATCTTTACGAAAAACTTTCTCTTCTGATTGGAGATTTTTTGGATTTGGGCTACGAATTCACTCTGGTCAGAAACATAAAATAGAAAATTAATTCATGGCAGAGACATTATATTTGTGAAGAATGTTGAAAATGGCGTGAAGGAGTGAAACGGCTTACGGAAACACTCGTTTTGTGCTGCCACAATTTCTTTGCCCTGCAAACTCACTTTTATTTTTTTTGATTTACGAAAAATCCTGTGGTAAAATGAATTATAGAGGTGAACTCGGATATGAAAAAGTTTTTATCTAATTTGTTTTTGGGGATGCTCTTTTTCGGGGCATCTTTAGGTCTTTCTGCACAGGCACGGACTGTTGATGTCTGGGACTTCGGCGGCGTTGAAGAAAGTGATGCGCAAAATCATATTGCGATTTCTGACATTGAAAGCCTGGAAGAACTTGGCGATGACGGCAAATTTACCGGTCCAACCGAATACAGTTTTGGTGATTTGACTTTCAAAGTTGACAAAAATGACCGTGCTTACAATTCCGGGGCAAAAAATGCAGGTTCTCAGAGCTACGTTCACACCACTTTTGATGACGGCTACGAATCAAACGGTGTCTGGTACTGTAACGGAAAGGGCGGCGAAAACAAGCGTTATCTTCTTCTTGAAAATGTAAAATCCGGAGATGTCGTCACTTTTTATGCTCAGACAAGCAACGGCGGTGATGAGAAGATTCATTTTTCTTCACTTGGCGAAGACGGCGAGCGTGATGACGTTCAGGATGAAGTCGATTCAATCACAAACGAAGCAAAAATTTATTCATATATCGCGCTTTCTTCAGGTTCATACAAAATTTACTGTGATGCAAGCGTAGGAAAGCCGGTTTATTTCCGAATCAAGAGGGAGCGGGGCGTTCAGGTTTCGGGCAACCTCACTTCACTTCCAGCGGGAGACGCTGAACTAAAATTCATACTCCGCGAAAAAAATCTTGAGTTCAAGGCAAAAATTTCCGGAAAGAGCTACACTGTCGGTCTTCCGGCGGGCTATTCTTTTGTGGCATCTTTGGGCGGAATCAAAGGTTACGGTGTCAAAAAAGACTCAAAAATCCTTGAAATCGATGCAAAATCTTCTTCAGAGTTTAAAAAAGACATCGCGATTGCCGAGCAGACAAGTTTCCCGATTTCCGGCAAAATTACTGGCTTCAATATGGGCTTCGTTCCAAAAGCGAGCGGCAAAATTCTTCTTACTCCAGAAAAAAATCCTTCTGCTTTGCCTGTGGAACTTGCCATCAAGGCCGAGAACGGAGAATATTCTTATTCCGGCGAAATCGAGCCGTCTGTATTCTACAATGCAAGTCTCGGCGACATAAATGATTATGAGATTACAAGCGATGCTACTTTTGAAGGAAGCTCAAGTTTTGAAAAGGACATCACTGTCGCTGCCCGCAAAACTTACGATGTTTCAGGAAAATTCTTCGGCGAAATCAAGGAATTCCCAAAATCAATACAGTTCAAAAACATTGCAGACGGTTATGTTTATGATGGCCGTGTCTCAACTTTGAATTATTCGGTTGAGCTTCGCAAAGGTGTTTATGAGGTAATCAGCGAGACTTCAATCGCTCACACGGTCAATCACATTGTCGTAGAAAATGCTCCTGTAATCAAAGACATCAAAATGTCTCTCAAAACGGACACAATCCGTCCTCTTCCACCCAAAAAAGAACTTTGGGTCGGACCGAAACGGGGGCAGTATCCGAGCGTGGCCGAGGCTGTTGCGGCTGCCCGGGCAATGAATCCCCTTCAGGAGCGGGACCGAATCACAATCATGATTACTCCGGGCGTTTACCGAAATCAGCTGATTGTCGATGTTCCATATATCACTCTCAAAAATGCCGATCCTACAAAAGAAGTCAAGCTCACATGGTACTACGGAATCGGCTACAAATATTATTCTGCTGACGAAAGCGGCTGGTACAACGAAGATTTAGCTTACGACAAATTCAGCAAAAAAACTGTCGCAAAATGGGGCGGAGCAACTTACATCAAGAGCGTAGCAAAAGCTTTCCGTGCCGAAGGAATCACATTCGAGTCATCTTTCAATAAATATGTCACGGATGAAGAAATTGCCGACGGCGTTGAGTGCGAAGGATTTGATTTTGTGCGGAAACTCAATTCTGATGTGCGTGCAAAAGCTGCGACTGAGCGTTCAAGTGCGATTCTTGTTGAAGGCGACGAAGCAGAATTCTTCAATTGTAAATTCCTGGGAAGTCAGGACACTTTCTACACCGGCTCAAAAATCAAGGGCTATTTGCGAAAGTGTTTTATAGAAGGAAATACAGATTTTATCTTCGGTGACGGAAATTTCGTCTTTGAGAACTGTGAAATCCGATTTGCTGGATACACTGACAAGGCTAGCGCAGGCTACATCACAGCTGCCAGAACGGATACAGAAGGCAAGGGCTATCTTTTTGTCAATTGTCTCATTTCAAATGACTCAAATTCTTTGAGCGCACCGGGATATTTTGGCCGTCCATGGGGGAAAGAAGCCGCAGTTGCATGGGTGAACACCGTTTATGGCTCAGAAAATGTAATTGCACCTTCTGGCTGGACTGACATGAGCGGAAACAAGCCTGAAGATGCCCGCTTCCGCGAGGTTAACACGACTTGGGCTGGAAATGCGGTCAATACTGATGAGCGAACGAAGGACACGATTCCTCAGATTACAAAAGACTTTGTGATGAAGGTTTATCTTGGTCAGTGGAAGCCGGAATTCTACACTGAGCCGAAACCTGGCAAAATCAAAGCCAAAAAGCCAGTTTTCACGAGTGATGATGACCTTAACATGGTTTATCCTGGACATACGCTTTCTGTCAATTACACGCTCGGACCTGCTGATATCGATGATATGTCTCTTATCAAGTGGTATCGTGACAAAGACGGAAAATCAACACTGGTAAAGCAGAGCACAGGCTACGCCGACAAAACATATCTGATTCAAAAAGACGATGCTGGCGGCTCAATCCGTTGTCTCATCATTCCTCAGATTCGAAGCGGGGACAACGCAAAGCCAATCGAAGTCAAACTGGACAAAAAAATCAACGAGAGCTACGCAATTCCTGCAAATGCAATCGTTGACAGGCCGCGTGTCAATGGTGCAGTAAATGTTTTCCTTGCTTCGGACTCTACTTGCAAAGATTACAGCGCGCTTGGAATGTGGACAGATGGCAAAATTCAAAAAGAAGGCGGCTGGGGTGAATTCCTGCCTTGCTATTTTAACGGTGCCGTTTCTGTCAAAGACTATGCAAATGGCGGGCGATCAAGCCGAAGCTTCATCAATGAAGGTATTCTCGACAAAATCGAAGTGAATATTTCAAGAGGCGACTATCTTTTCATTCAGTTCGGTCATAATGACTGCGCAAATGCTTCCGGCTATCTTGAAGAACGCTACGTTCCGCTTGGCAGGCCGGACAAAAAAGGCATTTATCCAGTCGTTCCCGGCAAAAAGGTTGAGACACCAGCAAATTACAAAGGAAAATACGGCGAAACTTTCTATTCTTATGATTGCGGCGGAACTTATAAATGGTATCTCTTGCAATATATTGAAGTCGCAAGAAAAGCCGGTGCAACTCCTGTTCTGGTAACTCCAGTTTCAAGGCTCTATTACACGTCAGACGGAAAAATCCGCCCGCACCACGACTCAACAGACACAAGCACAGGCACCCAGACAACCGAGAACAATGCTTATGTTGAGGCAGTTCGCCAGCTTGCAAAAGAAGAAAAAGTTCTTTTGATTGACGCTTTTGAGATGACGAAAGCGCTTTATGAAAAAGCTTATGCTGACAAAAAAGACAATTCCGAGGCACAAAAGCTCATGTCTGAGGGAGACAGCACTCACAACAATAAGCTTGGCGGATTCATTGTCGCAGGTCTTTTCGCAAAAGCAATCAAAACGCAGATTCCGTCTCTTGCAAAAGGCGTGATTAAGCCTTCAAAAGCAATCGGTGAAAATGCCGACGGCAAACTGAGCTTCACGGTGGACGGCAAGGGTACGTTCAATTGTGAAAGCGAATACTGGACATTGTACACGCAGAAAATGATAGATGGGCTGATAAAATAATTTTTTTATTGCCACACTGATTCGATTTTGCTACGCAAAATCATGGAAAAAATGGTTGATAACACAAATTTAAAGAGATTACGTAGTAATCTCGAATCTGTGTGGCATATGAATCTGTGTGGCATTTTACTTCTATTCGATTTTTGATATAATTTCCTCATGGCACAGAATACAATCGGAACAATTTTTAAAGTAACAACCTTCGGCGAAAGTCATGGGGCAGGTTTGGGCTGCATCGTTGACGGCGTTCCTGCCGGAGTCAAAATCGACGAGGCTCGAATCCAGGCTGCTTTGGACAGACGAAAGCCCGGGCAAAGTTTTGGCGGCAAGAACAATGCTTCTGTCACAGCCCGAAAGGAAGACGACAAGGCTCAGATTTTGAGCGGCATTTTTAAAGGCAAGAGCGAAGGCACTCCGATTGGAATCGTGATTCAGAATACAAGCCAGCATTCAAAGGATTACGGAAATCTTGCGACAACTTTCCGGCCGGGGCACGCGGATTTTTCTTTCTATTCAAAATATGGTTTCCGTGATTACAGGGGCGGCGGCCGTTCAAGCGGGCGAGAGACTGCGGCGCGTGTTGCGGCTGGTGCGATTGCACTTCAAGTTTTGGAAAATCTTTGCGACATCAAAATCATAGCTTATACCGAGAGAGCCGCTGGCGTTTCTATCAATAAAGTAGATTTTTCTGAGATTGAGCAGAATGCCTTGCGTGCTCCTGACAATGAAGCCGCAGTAAAAATGAATGAAAAAATCGAAGAAATTCGTTCTAATAAAGACAGTGCGGGCGGAATAATCGCATGCCGGGTTTCGGGGCTTCCTGCAGGATTGGGAGAGCCGGTCTTTGGAAAGCTGGATGCGGAACTGGCAAAAGCAATTTTGAGTGTTGGAGCTGTCAAAGGAATTGAATTCGGTGCTGGTTTTGGAGCTGCGGATTTGACTGGCAGCGTAAACAACGACAATATGCGTGCTTCAAGCGACGGCAAAGTCAAGTTTGAGAGCAACAATGCCGGCGGAATCGTGGGCGGAATCTCAAACGGCAACGATATTTTCTTCCGTGTTGCCGTAAAGCCTGTGCCGAGCATTTTCCAGAGTCAAAAGACAATCAGCGTTGATGAGGCAGGAAGGTACACTGACTGTGACCTCGTGATTGAAGGCCGGCATGATGTGTGCCTGTGCCCGCGTATTGTGCCTGTAATCGAAGCGATGACGGCGATTGTTCTGGCTGATTTAATGTTGCAGAACCGCGCAAGCCGAATATAGAAATTCTCGATAAAACAAAAAAAAACTCTCGGCGTGAACCTGCCAAAGAGGTCGCGGTGAACAAGTTCAAGCGACTTTTTTGTGAGAACCACGCCTACGCTAATTTTGAATTTTCGGGCTTTTTATTCAACTTTCACTTGGCATAGATTTCCTATAATCTCCAGCTCACAAGTGCGCCCAACATTCGGCCGAGTACGCCGGATTTTTCGTAGCTTCGGTCGGCTACCAGCGGAACTGTTTCCAAAACCACATCTCCCAGTTTGTACTGAATCTGGCCGTAGGCTTTTCCCTGCTCTACGCCGCCGTAGATAAACTTGGGAATATTTACGCTTGCTGTTACGCTTGCAGCATCCTCCAGGGCGGTTGCGCCTTTTATGTGAGGAACTGTGATTGCGTTGCTCCATGCCGGAACGAGCCGCACGAATTTTCCGTTGGTGTTTTTTGAGCCGATTGCAGGAACTGCGTAAAATTCCGGGAGACTTTCGGCCGGCTTAAAGTCGGCAAAGCTCTGAAAAGCCCATTCCATCATTTCGGTGCCGTCGTGGACCCGGCCGGCATTGCCTTGTTTTGAGCCGACGCCTGTTCCCATCATCGTGACGGAAATATACCGCACTCCGTTTCGTTTTGCTGTGAGTGCCAGATTGTAGCGGCTTTCGTAGATGAAACCTGTTTTGATTCCGTCACAGCCTTCCATTACGCCCAAAAGCGGGTTCGTGTTTTTCTGATAAATTGCGGTTGAGTCGCCCCGGTCTTTTTGCCAAGACGGAAGATTTTTGCCCATCGGATATTTGATGCTTGGTGCGGAATGAAATTCTTCGACTGATTGAGGAAATTTCTTGATGTATTCGCAGCAGAAAGCGGCAAGTTCTCGGGCTGTGGTGAGATTGTGCTCGTCGTAACCGCTTGGCTCAACAAAATGCGTGTGTGAAAGACCGAGAGCTGCACATTCTTCATTCATGCGCTCGACAAAAGCCTTGGTGCTGCCCGAAATGTAATCGGCCACGGCGAGGGCTGCATCATTCCCCGAAGCGACTGCAAGACCTTTTAAAAGTTCCCGCAAAGTGACAATCTGCCCCTGTCCTAAAAACATGAGAGAAGCGTCCTTGGGCATGTTGATTGCCCAGCTGCGTTCTGGAAGCGGAACCAGATCATCTAGCGAAATCTTGCCTTCTGCCGCATCCTTAAATACTATGTACATGACAAAAAGTTTGGCGATTGAAGCCGGCGGAATGATTGCGTCTGCATTTTTTTCGAAGAGAACGCAGCCGTTTGAAGCATCGATAAGAATTGCCGAGCCGGCCCAGACATCGAGTTTGGCTTTATTGATAGAATATGGAAGATTTTTGAGAATTGCCGTGCGCTGGTCCGGGTAAAGTCCGTTGAGAAGTGCAGAAAGTTCGGACGCCTGTTCTTGGGAAAGCGGTTTTGAATCTTCTGTTCTGGTAAAAGAAGATGAATAGCTGATAAATGCAAAAATCAGAACGGCAACTGCGATTATTGCAAAGGCTGTAAGCACGAAAATTTTTTCAAATGCAGAGTACCTGTTTAAAATCTGGAGAATATTCTGGCGTTTGAAAGATTTCTTTGGCTTTTGCGAGGTATAATTGCTGGCCGGGGATTCGTCTAAGTCTGAAATAAATTTTATTTTTGATTTTTTTGGTGTGTCTTCAAGTTTTTTTGCTTTTTTAGTTCGTTCATCGATGAAATCATCTGTTACATCATAAATTTCCATGACGGAATTATAACAGAAAACTTTAAGAATGGGAATTTGATTGGGCGCTCCCCTCACTACGCCTTCGCAGCACAGCTGCTCGGAGAGTCGCTAAAAATGCTTCCGCATTTTTTTAACGCTCCCTACGTTCGGGTCGTGTGTTTCGCAGCTCGGTAACCCTCGGCGTCCTCACTTCGTTGCGGTCGCTGGCTTCGCCACTGCTACATACACTAGCGCACGTGATACTTGAACATTTTCCCGCATTCCTATAATATGAACTTATTGATTATGACATTTTTTGAAATTTTGTCATATTGAAAGGAGTATTAGGAAAAAAACAGCCTGAAATAGCGTCTGTTTTTTTCCTTGACAAGTTTTCTTACGAAAACTTGCATATTAACTGTAGCTCCTCATTGCATTGCGGAGCTACTTAAAAAGTCAATCGAAAATTGAAATTTTCTTCTTGACTTTTTATGGAGGAAACATGGCTAAGAAGTATGCATTTTTGTTCCCGGGACAGGGCGCACAGGCCAAGGGGATGATTAAAGATGTTTGTGAGGCTTTCCCTGAGGCTCGCAAGGTCATTGATGAGATTTCCAAAGTTACAGGAAAAGATATTCCAAAATTGCTCTGGGAAACTGAGCAGACTGAATTAAATAGAAGCGACAACAGTCAGCTTGCAATTACTGCGGCCAGCCTTGCTGTTATGGCAGCCCTTAAATCAAAAGGAATCGAGCCAAGTGCCGCAATGGGCTTCTCTTTGGGCGAGTTCCCTGCTCTTTATGCAGCCGGAATTCTTTCTTTTGAGGACGTTATCAATGTTGTTTGCCAGCGCGGTTCAATCATGCAGAAAGTATGCGAGCAGATTGCAGAAGAAAACGCCGGAAATGCTCCTGGAATGAGCGCAATCCTCGGTTTGCCACCAGAAAAGGTTGAAGAAATCGCAAACGGAATCGAAGGCGCTTATGCCGCAAACCTCAACAGCGTCAAACAGACAGTAATTTCTGGAACCGCTGATGGTCTTACAAAGGCAGAGGAGGCCGCAAAAGCAGCAGGTGCCCGCCGAACAGTCCGCCTGGCTGTTGCAGGTCCATTCCACAGCCCGCTCATGCAACGCGCCGCTGACAATTTCAAGGTCGCTCTTGAGCCATACACCTTCTGTGACCCAAAAATCACTCTTTTCTCAAATGTCACAGGCAAAAAAGTCACAGAGGGTGCTCCTGCAAAAGTAAGCGCAGTTGACCACCTCACTCACCCTGTTCGCTGGACAGACGAAGAGAAAGTCCTCGCCGACATGATTAAAGAAGATTCAGCAAACGAGTGGGTAATCCTCGAAGTAGGACCAGGCAAAGTCCTGAGCGGCCTCTGGGGGCAGACAGAACTGGGTGCAACACTGGCATGTACACCGGTGAATACTGCTGAAGGAATCAACGGACTGTAAAATTTGAAACCACAGATTAGATTTTTTGTGTGTCATGCTTTTTGAATGATATTAAGTTTTCTTATAAAACGTAATTTATAATTTTCAGTTTTAGGATAAACTTGATGATTACAAAATGCATTTGAAATACGATATTTATAATCTGTGTTAATCTGAGACATCTGTGGTTAAAAATTAAAAGGAGAAATTTATGTTGTTGAAGAATAAAAAAGCACTTGTAACTGGTTCTAGCCGTGGTATTGGACGCGGTATCGTTGAAGTATTTTTGAAGAACGGAGCTGAGGTTTGGGGATTGTGCTCTAAACCAAGTGCCGCAAAAGACGATTTGGAAAAGCTTGCTGCAGAAAATGGCGTTGCTTTCCATGAGATTTATGCTGATGTCGGTAACGCTGAGCAGGTCACAGAAGTTGTAAAGGCTGCTCTGGCAGAGGCCGGAACATTCGACATTCTTGTAAACAATGCCGGAATCACTCGCGACGGTCTTTCTTTCCGCATGAAAAAAGAAGACTGGGACGATGTTCTTCGCATCAACCTCACAAGCGTCTTCCTTATCAGCCAGATTGTTTCCAGCAACATGATTCGTGCAAAAGACAAGTCTTGCTCAATCATCAACATGGCTTCTATCGTAGGCCTTCACGGACAGGGCGGCCAGGTTAACTACGCAGCTTCAAAGGGCGGAATCATCGCTTATACAAAGGCTTTGGCAAAAGAAGTCGGAAGCCGTGGCGTTCGCGTAAATGCAATTGCACCGGGCTTCATCGAGACTGACATGACTGCCGTTCTCAAAGACGACATGAAAGCTCAGTGGGTTGAAGGTTTGCCTCTTAAACGTGCAGGAAAACCAGAGGACATCGCAAATGCAGCATTGTTCCTCGCAAGTGATTTGAGCACATACATCACAGGCCAGGTTCTTGGCGTAGACGGTGGAATGGGCTGCTAAAAAACTGAAAAATGATAAACTGGTCTCGGTTGAGGCCAGTTTTTTTATGCCTTTACCTTCCAGCCCAAAAGCCCTTTTCCTTCGCTGGAGAAAACGAGGGCCACTTTGTACATGGTCTTCCCGCTGACTGCAAATCGCTGTGAGTAGCCGTTTTCGTCAATCTGGGCGAGGGCTTCTTCTGCAACCTCTTCAAAAGACCGGCCTTTATCCATTTTAAGCTCAAAGATAAAAACGCTGTCCTTTGAGGCCACAACAACATCGCTTCGGCCACAGACATTCTGCAGCTCTGAGACTACCCGCCAGCCGGTCATGCGGAACATCAGATGGGTGACTGACTCGTAGTAGTTTTCGCACATGTCTTTTTTGACCACGGTGGGAAGGTCTGCGATGGCGGATTTGATGATGGTCAGTGCACGGTCGATGTTTTTGTCACGCAGTGCGACTCTCAGATTGTTGATTTCAAGGCCGATGTCATCGTATGGTACGGTGATGAATTTTTTGAGCAGGACATCCAGAAAACCTTCCTCAACTTCCTGATTTGGAAAGTCCAGTGTGTAAAGTCGGGTTTCCTTTTCAAAATCCTTGATGGTAAGATAGCCGCTCTGATAAATAACCGGGAGCATGTTCTTTGAGTCCGGGTCGTAGTTCTTGAACTGATTTTCGTTTGCAAGTCTGCCGTTCACGATATTTGTAAGCTCTATCGGCTGATTCTGCAAGGTTTTAACGAGAAGCGACGGAGTTCGTCGCAAACCATCGGTTTGCTTAGCGAGTTTTGTTTCACAAAACTCGCGCTTGTGCCAATAACTATCAAAAGTTTGGCTCTTGAAAGAATTTAGCAGGCTAAAGGAATTGTATATTTCCTCAACATTATGAGTGAAATGATAACCGCCGTACATTTGCTTCAGTTTTTCTTCTGTCGCTTCTATGGTCATACCCATCTTCTGAGAAAGAGTTTTGATTTCTGGCATGAAATACTCTTTTAGTTCTGTTTGTGAAAAACCACAGAGTGAAGAAAAAGAACTGGTCATGCTTATATCGTTTAGGTGGTTTAACTCAGAAGAGCCATTTCCGAGGCTGACTTTCGTAATTCCCGTGATGAAAAGGAAGCGGATGTACTGGTCACAGTCTTTTAGCGGGCTGTAGAAGCTTCGCAGTTCCTGACGGTTCTGCTCTTCGTACTCAGTGTAGAGGGCGTCGAGAATTGGCTTGTCGTATTCATCGATGAGGATGACCACCTGCTTGCCGGTCTTTTCGTATGCGCCTTTGATGATATTTTTGAGCCTCGGGGCTGCACGAGAATCAGAAACGGCAATATCGTATTTCTTTTCATATTCCGAAAGAACTGAATTTTCCAGTGATATCAGGCAATTCAAATCAGGGTAATTATCTGCACCAAAACTGATTTTTATGACCGGATATTCCACCCAGTCTTTTTCAAGATTTTCGATGGCAAGACCTTTGAACAAATCTTTTTTGCCACGGAAGTAGTATTCCATCGTGGAAAGCAAAAGGCTTTTCCCGAATCGGCGGGGGCGACTTAAGAAATAAGGTTTTCCTTCAGTGACAAGTTTATAGACAAGATGGGTCTTGTCCACATAAATGCTGCCACGATTGCGTAAATCTTCAAAATCCTGAATACCGATTGGCAGAAAACGATTGGTCATGGAAGAATTGTAGCACAGGAAAACGAATCTTTCTATAAAAAAGTGGCACACTTCCGAGGTTGGCTGGGGAAGCAAATTTTTCATTGACAATTTACGAAAAAGTGCTAAACTATTATTATTATTTCAATAAGTTCAATTTAATAAACGCGAGGAACACAGAAAAATGCAAACAATCGGACCGATGAATTCAAATTCTGTTCTGTTCTGTTCTGTTCTGTTCTGTTCTGTTCTGTTCGCGATAGTTGTGTTTTAAAATCACTTTCTAAAAATCAAAACAAATTGCGTACACCGAGCTTGGGCGAAGTGTACCCGAAAATCTTTTCTCATAACAAAGACCGCTTTGCAAGTTGCGTCCGTAGCTTTTTGCAGGCGGTCTTTTTGTGTTTACAGGAAACAAAAGCGGCTCGCTTTGCGTGCGCGCGATGTTTTACCGTCGTTGGCGGTTTGCCTTGAAAAATAGGTTATCTTACATTTGGAGAATAACTATGGCTTATACAAAACCTCAGATTATTGCACAGAACGCTTCTAGCGGTTCTTATGCTGCTGGTTGCCCTGCAGAGCGTGAACCTAATTATACTTGCGGTAGCTATGGTAAGCGTTGCGAAATCGCAAAATAAACTGATTTCAGCACTTTACGGTAGGCAAAGCCCCGCCGTATAAAATAAGGCGGGCTGGTATTTTTGATTTTGGGAGATGTAATGGTGGAAATCAGCATGGGGACTATAAATTGCAATTCCAAAGGAGAACCAATAATTTGAGAACATTACAGTAAAGAAAATATTTCAAACTATGAAGCCTTGTGGAAAGATTTGTATGATTCTACCATGTAAGAACAATTCATGTGAATGATATTGCAGAATGCAGAAATTGCAAATGCTCAGATTTCTGCGACTTCTGTTTTAGTCCGCATATTGCCGCAAACAACGGCGAACTTTGCAAGTTAGATGCTGAGTTCTGCAAGTTTGTGGCATTAAAAAAACAGTTAGCCAAGAGAGGAGATGAAATGATGAAAATTAATGACATGGTTGAAAATCTTGCAAAAACAATCGGTAAAAAAATCACTGAAACTGAGAAGCCGACAGTTTACGAAATAGAAAGCGTTGGGCGTTTTGTCATTATCCCTGATAAAACGCAAAAAACAGGAAAAACTCAGTTTAGTCAGGATAATACGGCAACCATATCTGTTGTTGAGGTAATAGAAACGGATGTTGATTGTATCACTATTACACCGGAATCTAACACTAGAAATAGTATTTTCCTTACGAAGTCATGTATCACCATCAACGCAAATAATGAATTTTACGGAACTGATGGGAAAAAAATTCCTACTGCTCAAATCTTTGAGAAGCTGCAATATTTATATAACAGTTACAACAATCCAGTCAACTGTATCAGAAAATAGGTAACAAGAGGTACGAAATGTTATACCGACAGAAAAAGGACACCTACATCCGCAATTACGACGGCGTGGGCTATATCACAAGCACAGGCATCTTTAACGACCGCTGCACCAACGACAGCGGCACAGTGTTTTTGTGCGCCTTAAGCCGTAAGCCACAGTCGCTCGATGAGCTTACCGACAAAATCCTGCCGCAGTTTACGGGCGTAGACCGCGAGACAATCAGGACGGATGCGGCGGAATTCTATGACGCACTCGTGGCGGATGGTTTTATTTTGAAGGGCGAAACAGAAGCGGAGCTGAACGCACAGGACACGGGTTTTACATACAACGCTGTGCAGCCCAAAACAACCCGCGAAGATTTTTCGCCTACCATTCAACGGGCTGATACAGAAACACAAGACTTATTGGAAAAGCATTTTGCGGGAAAGCCACATCTTACCAATTTTCAGATTGAGCTTACCTCAAAATGCAACGAGCGGTGCGTCCACTGCTACATTCCGCATAAGTTCAAACTGAATAATATCACGGATGAAATGTATTACTCTGTATTGGAGCAGCTTTCCAAAATGGGCGTACTTGGTGTAACCCTTTCGGGCGGTGAGCCGATGACGCATCCTCATTTTAAGGAATATCTCCGTGCCGCAAAAAACTATGATTTTTATGTGAATATTCTTTCAAATCTTACTTTGCTTGATGACGAGACTATTCAAATAATGAAAGAAGGCAATGTGTCTTCTGTTCAAGTTTCGCTTTACTCAATGATTCCGGAACATCACGATGCAATCACAACGCTCAAAGGAAGTTTCTATAAGACTCGCGATGCTATTTTGAAATTGATTGAAAATGATATTCCGCTTCATGTCAGCTGTCCTACAATGAAAGGTAATAAAGACGATTATGGTGATGTTATCCGCTGGTGCCATGAGCATAAAATCCGAGCACAGACTGATTACATAATGATGGCAGAATACAATCACGAGACGGATAATCTTGCAAACCGGTTGACAGTAGATGAAGCGGGAAAAGTTATCAAGGATATTATGGCTGACGACACTGACTATCAGGAAGCAATACTTGCACCTGATTTTGTTCACCGCTGTAATATGAGCCAATTCAACCCGGAGCGACGTCTTTGTGGCGTGGGTATTTCTTCATGCTGTATGGTCGAAAACGGCAATGTGTACCCATGTCCTGGCTGGCAGATGATGGTGTTGGGAAATCTAAATGAATCATCACTTGAAGAAATCTGGAACAATAGCGAAAAAATCAAATGGCTTCGCTCGCTAAAATTTAAAGACATGGGTGGCGGCGAGTGCTGCAAGTGCGACAAAGCTGCTTTCTGCTCTCCCTGCATGGTGCGAAACGCCAACGAATCAAAGACAGGAAATCCCCTTGAAATCAACCGTCACTTCTGTGCCGTAGCCGCAAAGAACAAGCAGATTGTTTTGGACTGGCGAGAGGCAAAACTAAAGGAACTGGGGAAGTCGTGATGTTGAGCATAGCTAAACATTTCTAATATTTTTTGGAGGATATTATGGGATTCAATCCGATGGAAAAAATGAAAGCTGCGGCCGCCTCAAAAGTGGAAGGCTTAAAAGATTCAGCCATGAGCAAAGCGTCTGAATTAAAAAGCGCCGCCGGTGAAAAATTAAAAGAAGGCGCACAGGCTACGGGAGCGGCATTAAAAGAAGGTGCTGCAAATGCGATTGATGAATTAAAAAACGGGCCGAAGCCGGCCGAGCCTGTTCATATTACAACTGCTGATGATTTTTCGGGTAATCTTGATTGTCCTGTAAATGTATGCCTTCTGGATTATTTTGAAAAATCTGTCTATGCAAATATGGAACCAGAGGAAGAAGATGGTGATAAAAAAGACTACAAGTTTACCAAGGATGATTTATCTCCGGTAATTTCAGTATGTCTTTCAGAAGATGAAGTTGAAGTAGACGAAGATGATGAAGAAATTGATGAAAATCTATATTGTACGCAATGTAAAGAAAAGACTGGAAATTATTATACATTCGTTACTACTCTCGATAAGAAATTAGAGCCTCTCATAAGCGGTGATGGAAACCGTCGCTTCTGTTCAGAAGATTGTTGTAAAAAATATTTTGAAGAAAAATATAAGCAGTCTGTTTTTGTGACTGCAGATGTTGATCGTTATAACTATCGTCAGGAAGCAGCAAAGGAATACTTAAAAACAGGAACATCTTCTTATCTTGTTAATGAATCTGAAACAGCTGACTCTAGTGATAATAATCCTGACTACAGTAATTATGATAAATCTGACTGCTGTGCGGAATGTGGTACTCCATTTGTTATTGCCGGAGCTTATTATGATTACATTATTGAAAGTTCGAACAAAGAGCAGGATAAGCTCATAAAGAAAGACAAAGAAATCCAATATAAACACTTCTGTAGTTCTGAATGTGCAAAGAAATTTTTTGAAAAGAAATATCCTGGAGTTTTTGTTACTGAAGATAGAGACGAATATGCTGCGCGTCTTATGGCTGGACGAAAGAAGTTAGGAAATGCTTCTTTCGGTGACAAATTGGCGCAAAGAGCCGCCGATAACATGAAGAATATGGAAGCAAGGAACGAAATGCTTCAGAAAAAACAGGAAGAAATGGCTTCAAAAAATAAAGCCGGTATTTTAGGAATGTTCTTCCCGTTCTTGAACAAGTTCTTTAAGTAGGTAGAATGACAGCCCGCTATGATGACTTAAAAACACATGATTTTCATACACACATCGGCCAGTATTGGAATACATACTATGACTGGCACGATGTGTTCTCTTGCCTGAAAGCAAACGGCATATCCGGCACTACCTGCGCATACCTTACGCCAAAGTTTGACGATATGAAAACGGCAGTGGAATTTCATCATGCTGTTGTAGAAGAATGGCATACGGCATTGAAGTTTGCATCTTCCATAAAGCTGGAAGTAAAACCGTTATGGTGGGCAGACCCGCTTGTACTGCGTTCAGGGCTTTCTGTTTCTGGTGCTTTTTTTGAACTTCCGTTTGCGGGAATTGCATTGCATCCCCGCTTGCATGACTGGACAAAAGAAAACAGCCCTCTTACGGATGCGATTTTTGAATTTGCAAAAGGGCAGGATATTCCGCTCTTTATTCACACTGGACTAAGCGAGGACGACAGCCCTTATCTTTTTGAGCCCTGGTTTAAGCAATTCCCTGATGTAGAAGTTCATCTGGCTCATTGTAAGGATTCAGCTCCGATTATTGATTTGTTCACAAAATATAAAAATCTCTTTGGAGATACAGCATTTTGTCCAACTGACAGTTATGGAGAAATCTGTGATGCAGGTTTTAAGAATCGTATGTTTTTTGGGAGCGATTTTCCTATAACACATTTTGTAAACTTAAACGAAAGCGAGCGTGAAAAAAAAGAATTACAGCCATTGTTTAAGGAACTAAAAGATAATTACGAAATGTCTTTAGCAGAAAATGCAATTCTCTTGTCAAGATGAATGATATATTTATAGGACTGATGTTGATATGAAAATAAGTAAAATATTTAATTTTTTAATCTTCTTTCTCATAATCTCAAACAGCCGTCTTTTTGCAAAAACGCTTATTCTGGAACGCACCGTAAAAAACGAGGTCACAGGCTACAACGGCAAGTTTTACAAAGAAAACGGCACTGTCACTCTTTATGTAAACGAGTTCTCGAGCGACAAGGACGGAAGTAAGCTCGGTTTTGCCTATGCAATAGAATCTGCTTCACCGGAAACACCTATCATGGCTGAGATAAATGGTGCGACAAAAGATTTTAATTCGGAACAGGATGGCGGCTGGCTTATCTACTATGAAAAGGGGGATTCCTTTTATATTGGTTCAATCTGGAAAAACGGCTATAAAACTACGGTTACGGACCGAAGCTGCTTTTACGAGTTCGACAAAAATATCGGCTATGACATTTATTTTATGTTCTGTTACCTGAGGGCGGTAAATCGTAATCTGACTTTTGAAAATAAAATTCTTTATACTGATAATGATCACTTTTGGTGGGATGATAATATAACCGCTTTTACAATCAGGCTTTCGGAATTTTCAGATTATGCGAAGTATTCAAAATCCCACGGAAACAATCCGCCTTACCCGAGCTTTAAAATCTGCCTGTTCCATGACAGCCGCACAACTGGAAGAAAAATTGCGGAAAATTTCAAAAAAGGTATGTGGAAAACAAAGTCGCGGAATGCTGGACGGCCTGGCAGCGGTCTTCCCCAGTACGGCGAAATAACCTGCTGGTACAAGGAAGATGATTTGTGTGATAGCATCGAAGAATTTTGCAGACATGACCTCAAACGGCTTAAGCTGGTAATAGATTTTGCGCCTGTAGCGGTGAAGTAACGACGAGGAGGCTACAGGAGCCTAGTATGGACGAAAAAGAAATCTTATCGTATCTAAAGGAATTATTCTCAAAAATCAAAGCGACCCGCTCTTTTTTGCGCGAAAAAATTCTTGAAGAAAGTCAAAAGCTTCCAGAAAATGAAAAAAGCATGGTGGAATCACATCTTGGCTCATTTGGCACCGATGAAGACAGCGAAAAAGAAATCAAGGAGCTTTTTGACATAGAGTTTACTGACTTTACCGAAGCGCTCTATAAAAAACTCTGTGGAGGAGACGCTCGTGTGCATGACGCTTTGTGGTGCATTGGAGATGAAGCGTTAAGAAACATAAACAAAAAATTGTCAGAAAATGACATGAACGAGGCAAACGCTGCATTACGGCACTATGTTTTTGTGTTTGAAGACATTACCCGCCTTACCGACCGCGAAGTGCAGAAAGTGCTTCGTGAAATCGACACATGGGAACTAGCTCAGGCACTCAGCATTGCAAGCGATGAAATACAGCAAAAAGTCTTTCAGAATATGTCTCATCGTGCGGCGGCAATGCTTAAAAAAGACATGGAAGTTTTTCACCCCTGTCGTACTCCAGACAAGATTGACGCGCAGAGAAGAATTGTTTCGGTTATTGGCCGCCTAGCAGACGCATGCGAAATCAGGATTCCTCAATTGGAGTGGTAACATGGAAAAAAACGCTTGGTATCGCTCGGCAACAAAAAAACTCTATGGCGAATGGAAGATGATTCCTTCTGAAATGCAAAATGGAAAGATTATTCTTCGAAATGTGCATGACGGAAGATTTTTCTGCCCGATTCACTGCCGCTGGGAGCGTTTTAGCATGCAGGACGAATTTCACTTTGTCTGCGAAAAGGGAAAAGCTTTTTCGGGGCTTTTAGTTCCCTTTGTGCTAGAAGGAAAAAAGAAAACGCTTCCAGAATTTAGGGGCGTGCTGATTCTTTCGCAGGATGGAGTTCGGAAGCCTGATTTTTTAGAAGAAAAGCCAGACGAAACATGGGACAGGGATGAAGAGAACATATTGTATGATGAGTGCATTTTTTCGGTGACCGCTGATTACGAGAAAAAAATCTGCACTGTTTCAAGCGTAAGCATAAACCGCAAAAAATTTCTTTCTTACAACGAAGGAAATTTATTTCTTTCAAACATTCCTTATGGAATTGACGAGCGTTTTTACTATTTTGAAGGAAAATATATCACGCGGAAAGGAAAAACAGAAAAAATATATGACAGCAGCGATGTTCTGTCGTATGGGTACACAGCGCGTCTGCCACATTTTTTTGAAAATGAAATCGAAAAAATCGCTCAAAGAATGGTACATGCGTACGCTGGAAGAAAAATCCGCATAAACAAAACCTTTTACCACGGAGAGGCACTTTTAAAAGCGCTTGCATATTTTCCGTACGAAGCGAATCTGTACACTGTGACGAAGGAAACTAAGCTTCAGTCGGCATTTCTTGAAGAACGGCATGCACACGAAAATCCAAATGCCTACAACGACTTTTGCGCGTATATCGGCATAAAATCTTTCCGCACGCTTCGTAAGCTTTTTGAAACAGAGCCGGCAGTTCTTAAGTGGTACAAGAATCTGTATATGATGGGCTTCCGTGACCTTAACATCATTATCGAAATTGTGGAGCTGTGCGTCCGTTCAAAAAAAGAATACTTACGCAATGAAGAAAATAGAGCCCATTACGAAAGAAGATATGATTGGATTAATGGGTTTGCTCTTGACGGCGAAGGACTTGAAAGCACTTTTTTTCTCAACATTGATGATTACGGAATACCTCCTCACTCGGATGTGGCGAGAATTGAGCCATTCGTTTTCTTCTGCGGATATGCAATTCCTATACAAGGAGAGAGGGCTACCTGGCACGCGCTGAACAAAGAGCCTCACCTTGTATATCACGAACGCTGGGATATTGCGCGCATGTTCAGAAATTACTTTACGCAACTTAGGGACGAAGAAATTGCTATGGTTTTGCGCGACGGTTTTACGACACAAGTGCACAATACGCTTTCACGAATCACCGGAAACCTGCAGTATGAGAATCTTGTCTTTGAGTACACAAAGTCACAAAAAGCCCTTGCCGATGAAATCGACGGCTACACCTTTTTGCTTCCTTCCTGTGTAGATGAAATGCATACGCTGGGGGCGCGAATGCACAACTGCGTTTTTTCTTACTGGCAAAGCGTAAAAAACGGAAATTGCACCATCGTATCGGCAAGCGTGGACGGTTCACCCAAAATCTGCATTGAAGTCGGCAGTCACGGAAGAATTCTGCAGGTTCGCGCCCCGTACAATGCTTCCCTTTCCGGCGAGCAAAAAAAAGTGTTCAGAAAATGGCAGAAAAAACATTCGTTATGGAGGTAACTATGAATAAAACTTTTCCGTTGTATTCTTCTTTTAGCGAGGAAGAACAGAAAGAAATCTTTGAGCTGATTAGAAAATGCGTGGCACTTTCCGAGCGAGCCCGCAGAGAAGGAATCTTAGCACTCGAGGATGGTTTAAATGATTTACCTAAGCAGGTAAAAGGTAAGTGCGGCCTTTATATACAGCTACTTCTTCGTCTTGTCGTTGACGGAACTGACGGAGAGGCAATCCGTTTCATTGGCGACAATTACATCGTCTCTTCCTGCGAAACTGACTTTGAGCGGCTTTCCTTTTGCGTAATCGAAGAGGGCGTGCTTTCCATTCAGTGTGGCGATAATCCGCGCATTCTGGCACAAAAACTGTTAAGCTTTACTGGACAGCTGGATGCTGAAAAATATCTTCCCGAGCTAGGTATTGACTGGTAACAGCTGCAAGCTAAGAATCTTTGACTTTTTATAGGAGGACGATGTGATTTTAAAATTTCCCGAGTATGTTGGTGAACATGACGAAGACGACAAGATTGTTACCCACTGTGCAGACGGTGAGGTAATCTGGCAGAGTGAAATCGATGCGATTTTGATGGGAAAACCGATTGAAAAGACTCAAAGCCAGAAAAATCCGAAATGCAAAACTGCAGATAGTGCAGAAAAAGATGGAGATTAGCTTATGAAAAACAATGAAGAAAAGAATTCAAATTCAACAGATTCAACATTTTTTGATTTCATCCGTGCGGAAAATCCAGAAACTGTTTTCAAAACTCTCCAAAAAGAGGATGATTATTTTGTTGCGCTCGTGCTTTCGTGCATTTCTGAAAGTCTGGCAAGTAGTCTTTTTTCAATGTTTGAGCTTGAGAGGCAGATAAAAATTCAGGAGCAGATTGCAAATGGTCTTAAAATTTCTGCATCGGTGGTAAAGGCATACGAGGAATCTTTTAAGGAATATCTTAAAAATCAAGTTGAAGAAGAAAAAAATCATATTGCGGGTTCAGAAAAAGCCTGTAAGATTTTGCAGCTTTCAAAACCTATCGTTCAAAAAGAATTTATGGACGAACTTTCAAAACAGAATTATGAGCTTGCGGCAAAATTCAAGGAAAAACTTTTCTTTTTTGATGATATTCCGCTTCTTTCTGACCGTGCGCTCCAACGCCTTCTGCGGGAAATAGACGAAAATATTCTCACAAAAGCCCTCAAAGCGGCGGGTGAGCCGACCTGCGAAAAGTTCTTCCGCAACATGAGCGAAAAAGCGGCGGCGATGCTCAAAGAGGATATGGAATTCATTGGACCAATCCGTCTTAAAGACGCGCTTGAATGTCAGCAGATTATTGTGAATGTTGTTTTGCGGCTTGAAGAAAATGGTGAAATTGTGATCGAGCGGACAAAGGATGATGTGATGGTTTAATCATTGCCGAATAGTTTGGTTTTCAGTTTAAATATTATAATTCTATGATGATTTTAATACTCTTGCCCAGTTTCGCCTACTAGGGCAAACGCATTATAATCAAGTTTATATTAAAAATGGCGCGAAGAAATAAAACGGCTTACGAAGACACTCGTTTTGTGCTGCCGCGAAAGCGGCAAACGTATATGGTTACAAGCACAAAACGCG
>Ga0256404_1001192_pt1 | contig 65078 bp, 51 predicted proteins | sample RumenRJG_01DNA_FD_185990 | JGI IMG/M metagenome (GOLD analysis project Ga0256404, IMG submission 185990) | Bovine rumen microbial communities from Lethbridge, Alberta, Canada - RJG_01 | ecosystem: Host-associated > Mammals > Digestive system > Stomach > Rumen | place: Canada: Alberta | collected...
AAAGGTATAGACATAGTCGAGATCCTTTGACGGACATTGCATGTGGAGCACGCAATGACCGAAGACCGAATAGATCTCGTTGCCGGGACTGATGACCATCAGACTCGCCGTCACAAAACGGGTGCTGTCCGGCGACGTTGCTGCCGACGCCTGGCATATAGCAAAACAGTGTATCATCAGCATGATGACACACCACTGCACCTCGTTTATGATGTGACGCAAGTAGCTCATCACTTGCTTGCGTTAATGGCACGAGGGGCATAGCCACCCCACCTGGCAATGGCTTTGCCGTTATAGAAAGATACTATTTCACAGCTGTTGTGAACAGCCGACCATATCAGTTGTTCACCTGTGTTGAAGGAGAAGTACGAATACCCCCCCCATTAACTAAGCTTCCTTTCTTGTTGTAGGAAGCCGTAGTAATGGCAAAGAAACGTCCTCTTCTATTCATATTATCTAATAAGTGGTCAAACAGACACTTTTATATCCGGCAAAAATACGCAATTCCTTGCTATTGAACAAATTTTAAGCCGAAAACTTTAATTTTCTGCTTAAATAATAAAAAATGACAACAGCGAATGTTCGCGTAACTATTCTGCGAATGCTGTTCGAAAGTTAAGAAGGGAGTTACGAGCGGAGATTCATATTCTATCCTGTTCCAATTCTAACAAAAACAAATAAAACCCTAGCTGTGATGCAAGTCGATTCTCGCAGCGGCGTATATATTTTCTCGCGGAGCCGCGGAGATAATCGGGCCGCGAAGTTATTGCTTCTGCGAATGAGAGCACGCAGAGAGCCCTTCGGTCTTTTGTGTGTCGTATTGGCCATTTGCAGGGCGCGGCCCTTGTGGCCGTCCGCACCCCGGATGGGAAATTGGTTACCCAGCAATGGCGGACGGCCCCCTAACCCAGCCTACCTGCGCCCTGCAAGAGGATCGGAATGTACACGAAGAGCATACTTCCGCGCTAAGCAAGCGACAGCGAGCATAAGTCGTGAAAAGTCGTGGAAAGTCGTTGCAAAAAAATATTCATGCTTCTCCTTTGCGACCTTGGCGGCTTGGCGAGAAATATATCTCGCGGAAGTTGCTTTTCTCAAAAGACCGAAGGCCGCTCTCAACCTCGGAGTTCTTGTCACACCCTGCAAGCCGAGGCTGCCCCACCGACGCACGACTCTCTGCGCTCTCCTCATAAGGCCGAAGGCCTCTCAGCGATCTCTGCCTCTCACACGTATCTCATCTCTGCGGCTCAATAAGTTTTGCGGCTCTGCGTGAAAAGTCTGATAATCAAGGGCAGCATTGGGCCTCAATATAAATGTGACGAAGTAAGGAAATAAAACCCTTGGCCGTAGTGGCCGTACAGGTCTGTCCGGCATGCTGAGTCTCATAGCGAGGATGTCCGTATTTGACTAACCGTCAAGATTTTTTCTTTGCAACCCCTTCTGAGAATCGATTCTTTTTGAGCGAATAGGTTGTCGGGCGAAAAGAAGCGATTCTTGGGGCGAGTTGGCAAAACTCTATAAATCAGTATGTTATGTAATCTTTGTGTTTGGGCGTCTTCTTCTGTCATTTCCAATGGCGGACCTTACTACGGTTAGGTCACTGACATTTAACTGTTAGGTCACTGACATTCAACGGTTATGTCACTGACATTCAACGGTTAGGTCACGGACCTAACTGTAGAAAGGTCGGGCCTCTGCCTTTTTTCTTTCTCTTTTTCGTTCTCCATATCTGTTTTTTGTCCTTCAGACCTCCCCTTCCGCATTCTCTTTCGCACTGTTCTCATTGTCCTGACTTTTTACTTTTTGTAAAGAAAAGTTCCTGTGTAATAATGTCATCTGCTTTTTTTGTTGGCAAGGTGCACCGACCCTGCAATGGCGGGCGGCTTGCAGGGTGCGGCCCTTGTGGAGGCTGCTGTCAAACTAAATAGCCTTGTCATTTTCCATCCTGTCTATTATCATTTTCAAATAAGTCGTATTTATGTCGTCATTTTCTTGCATATGTCCTTGTTTTTTTTGTACCTTTATAGCGTAAAACAAAATCAGTAAAGCTATGCTAGCAAGACAGACTTTCCTCGTTCTCAGTCCATATTCCGAAATATTTGAGTTGGTAGATTCTGCAAATCACAGACTCCGTCTGCTTAAGTCCCGGATCGACTTTTCTTTTATCCGCAAAGAGGTCATTGACACCTTATTACTTGTCGACAGCCATGCCAAGACTCTCAAGGAAAAGAGCATGCACGGCAAGGCCTCCGCTGCTTTGAGGAAGGGCTGAAGTCCATTCAAAAAGGCATCATGACCAGAGGCGGAACGAAGAAGCGTGACAAGGTCAATGAACGCCTTGGCAGATTGAAGGAACGCTGTTCGTCCGTACAGAAGGATTATGGGATCACCTTTACCTATGACGACAAGAACACCGTGATAGGCATGACCTAGACACGGAATCCGGAAAAGTCATCTCTAAGAAGCAGTGGCGAGGGCAAGTATCTCGTCCAGACAAGTCTCAAAGGCTATAGCGAGAATCAGATCTGGGAGTTCTATAACGTTATCAGAAGGGTCGAGACCGTCTTTGAAACCTTGAAGACCGACCTTGATATCCGTCCTGTCTATCATCAGACGGATGAAGCCATCAAGGCCCATTTTAATCTGGCAGTACTTGCTTACTGGATTGTATCAACCACACAGTATCATCTTTGGCGGAAGGGAAGCAGGATGTCATGGCAGGAAGTAATGAGAATAGCCGGTACACAGATAGTCGTAAGTACTATCGCAAAGCGGATCGACGGTAACCAGGTTGAGGTACGGCAGTGCACAGAGCCCGAGAAACAGCTCTCTGATTTGTACAAGAAACTCGACTTGACCTCTCCTCCCTTAAAGCGAAGACGAAAAATTTGTGTGGTACATTTTTCTGTACTCAAAAAAAAGATACTTGAGAATCAAAGAGTTATACGCATATAGGCTGCAAGTTGGGTTAAGTGATTGTGCGGGATGATCCCGCACAAAAGAGGCAGCTTCCTGCGATGGCAAACAAACGTGTTTGATACGATGTGTTATGTCGGTTTTCAACTAAAATGTGGAAAAGACAAGAAGACCTTGGAAACAGGCTATCTCGATGACGTACATTTGTTGATACAAATGCTTGCTTTTATTGTCCACTCCCCTGTAGTCTTGCTGAGTTCCGTTCAGCTTTATAATAAACGTGCATCCTTATCGGGTGGCCTCGATGGTATAGGTAAAGCTGTCGGCGCGGTAGTAGCCTATGTTGTACTCTACAGGTACATCGTTGACATCATATACAAAACGCTTCCGGATTAGAATGGGGTCGTGCTCGTCAATATCGAGTTTCTCAGCGATAAACGGGCCGGCGGCGCGCGCCCTTATGGATTCCTTGCTCACCTTTACCACTACATTGTACTGCTTTTCCAAAATCTCGTAAAGCGGTGTAGAATAGTTTTCATCACCAGTCAAAGGAATGGCCGGATTGAAATAGCTTACAAAAAACACAAAGGGATATTCTTTGTTACCTCTGAGTCTTTCGAGAACCATGCACCGTGTTTTGTCATTGGATTGAAGTTGAAAGAAGTTACGTATTTCCTCATCCTGTGGCACTTTGAAACTTATGTGAAGTTCATAGTTACGTACTTCAATGCCGAGCCGCTTCATCTCCTGAGAGAAACTCTGCCAGCCCTGCACGCCCCCCACGATGCCCTTCATGGCAACCTTGGTGCCCACACCGCGCTTACGAATGAGCAGACCTTCATAAACGAGCTTGTTGATGGCTTGGCGTAAAGTGTTGCGGGAAATGTGTAATTGTTCAGACAACTCTACCTCGTTTGGTAGAAACTTGCCTTTCTTGTACTGATCTTCTTTAATGAGCCGCCTCAGTAATTCTTCAGCCTGAATATGCAAAGGAGTCTCCGATTTGTGGTTTAATTCCATGACTATTAGTGTTATTTGCGTGCAAATATAACATTTTTCGAAAAAACATCCAAAATTATTTGCGAGTTTTATTCAGAGTTACTACCTTTGCACATATAATTTAATGTTTGAACAATCTTACTATATTAAATGAGACAGCCAAACTACGATAAAGCTCCGTCCACCAAGGTCAGTGGAGCGATCATCCAAGGGTGGGAATGCATTCTCGACCAGTTAGGCAAAGTGCTTGGTAGCAGCAGAGTGTGGGCCGTGGATCTTTATCCCGGCACCATTGAGGAAGAAATCGTGCAGGCCTTCCGGCGTGTGGGGAGGAAGGTCGTGCTTACCAGGAACTTGATGAAGAGCGAGAAAGAGATCTTAGAGATGACCCGCCGGTTTATGACTAACGACATTCTCTTCGGCTATATTTCAAACGTGCGTCTTGAGGAATATTTCGACCCAGACAAAGTAAAGGCCCTCCGCGGATGCCGGCAACAAGAACCCCTTATAATAATAGGTACGGGGGCGGCCAGTGTTGCTCCCGACGATGCCCCGGTGATCTATGCGGACATGGCTCGCTGGGAGATACAGCAGCGCTTTCGCCGCCATCAGGTCAAAGCCTTAGGTGTGGACAACCACGAGGAAGCTCCCTCGCTGCAATACAAGCGCGGGTTCTTCAACGACTGGAACATCTGCGACAGGCATAAGTTCCGGTTGGTCACGTCTGGCCGCATAGTCTACTGGATAGACACCAACAAGGCTGGGCAACCCAAGATGATAAGCCACGACACCTTCATGTCGGGCATCAAGAAGACAGCGCACAAACCCTTCAGACCTGTACCCTTCTTTGATCCGGCCCCCTGGGGCGGTCAGTGGATGAAGCGGGTCTGTGGCCTCGATAAAGATGTGGTAAACTTCGGTTGGTGCTTCGACTGCGTACCAGAGGAGAACAGCCTATACTTCGATGTGGAGGGCACACGTTTTGAACTACCTTGCCAGGACTTAGTCATGTTCGAGACCCGTGACCTCTTGGGCGAGGCTGTAGAAAGCAGGTTCGGAAGAAGTTTCCCTATCAGGTTCGATTTTCTCGACACAGTGGGCGGCGGCAACCTCAGCTTACAGGTGCATCCCACGACGGAGTTTGTGCATGAGAACTTCGGCATACACTATACGCAGGACGAAAGCTACTATCTACTTGACGCAGAGCCTGGAGCCACGGTTTACCTTGGGCTTAAGCGGGGCATAGATCCCAAGGCCATGATCGGTGACCTGTTGACGGCGCAGAATGGCGGAGAACCGTTTGACGCGGAGGAATATGTGAACCGTTGGCCTGCAAAGAAGCACGACCATTTCCTTATACCCGGCGGCACGGTACACTGCTCCGGAGCCGGTGCATTAGTATTGGAAATCAGCTCCACTCCCAACCTGTTTACCTTCAAGCTTTGGGACTGGCAACGGTTAGGGCTCGACGGCAAGCCGCGGCCCATCAACATAGAGCGGGGCCGACAGGTCATTGACTTTAGCCGCGACACTGACTATGCTCGCCGTCACCTCATCAATCAGGTACGTTCTGTTGCCCGGGGTGACGGATGGAAAGAGGAGCGCACGGGCCTGCATCCCAACGAGTTCATCGAAACCCGCCGCCACTGGTTCACCTCGCCTGTTGTCCATCACACGGGAGGCGGTGTAAACGTACTCAACCTCGTGGAGGGCGACGAGGCCCTTGTCGAGAGCCCCTCGGCCGCTTTCGAACCCTTTGAGGTGCATTACGCCGAGACCTTTGTGATACCTGCCTGCGTTGGCGAGTACATCATCCGGCCCTGCGGCATGTCCGAAGGCAAGCAGTGTGGCACGATAAAAGCTTATGTGAGAACATGATAACAAACGACCACCTTCATAAATAATAGACAATAACTTCAATCTTTAATCAGATGTTTGAAAATGACCCAAGAACAGTAATGACTTTAGATGCGGGAGGCACCAATATGGTGTTTTCAGCTATGCGGGGGGATAGGCAGGTCGTTACCCCGATAAGGCTTGATGCTGTCAATGATGATCTTGACCGCTGCATCGATACGTTGAAGGTTGGCTTCGAGATGGTAAGGTCCCGCCTTGACACCCCACCTTCGGCAATAAGTTTCGCCTTTCCCGGTCCGGCAGACTATCCGGCTGGTATCATCGGAGACCTTCCCAACTTTCCGGCTTTTAGAGGCGGCGTACCTTTGGGACCAATACTTGAAGACTTGTTTCATGTGCCGGTCTTCATTGAAAACGACGGCAAATTATTTGCCTTAGGAGAAGCGACAGCGGGCATGTTGCCGCGGGTCAACAACGCATTGAAAGCTGCGGGTGTGAGGCGGAGTTTTCGAAATCTCATCGGCATTACTTTAGGTACCGGATTCGGAGCCGGCGTAGTGGTGGACGGCCGCCTGCTAACAGGTGACAACGGCTGCGGCGGAGAGCTCTGGTTGAGCCAGAATGCTAAGTATCCGGAACTAATAGCAGAGGAAAGTGTCTCGAAACGGGCCGTTATCCGTGTCTATTGCGAGCAAAGTGGCAACCGTAATACTAATCTTACGCCGAAAGATATATTTGAGATAGCCGAGGGGAAGAAAGCTGGTGACCGAGCTGCCGCAAAAGCTTCATTTGAGGAACTCGGTCGGATAGCGGGCGTATCCATAGCTCATGCTCTTGATATCATCGACGGATTAGTGGTTATAGGCGGAGGTATAGCAGGGGCTTCCAAATATATTCTGCCCGCTATTTGTCAAGTATTAAAGGAAAACTTAGGCACGATAAACGGAACCCAATACCGAAGGGTGGAGATGGAGGTCTTTAATTGGGAGGACCATTCAGAGCGCTCCCGATTTCTGAATTGGCCTGACCGGTGTGTGACCTCTCCTGTATCGGGGCGTTGTCTTGCCTATCATTCTGTCCGCAGGACTGTAGTTGCCCTAAGTCAGGCTGGAGCACCTCTCTCCATCATGAAAGGGGCTTATTCTTTCGCTCTTTTGAATTTAAGATAAGAATCATGATAATAACCCATAGAAAAATGACTAACAGTAAGTTGAAATTAGCTGGTGTCCTAATAGGACTGGCTCTTATGTCGACCACAAGCTCATGTAGTAGTGATAATGGTGAGGACAATCCTAATATCTTATTATTGAGCTCAATCAGTGAGAAAGTAGATATAGGAGATTCTGTCAATGTGGATGTATCGCTCTTAAAGCCTGAAGGAGTGGAAAAGATTTTGGTAGAGAAATCAAACAATGGCGTTGTAGATTCCACTAAATCACAAGAGATAGATGTTCACAAGAACACTTTCCCTTACACATTCAAGCAACAAGTGGAGAATGTTGACGAAAACGGCATGGTTGTCTATTCCTTTTATGCAAAGAACCTTGCAGGAAAGACTGTTGACGCAGCTGATTTGGTATTGACCGTCAATCTTGCCCAACTTCCTCTCCTTCTTAAATATGACTGGAAACTAGTATCACAAACCGTCCATGGTGAGCAAACAGCCACGGAAGATCTGACGGATGATGTTCAGAGATTCAATAGCGACATGACGTGGCAGGTAGATTGGGGTACTGTCTTTTCTTCGATGGCATTAGAGACGCTCAACTCATACTGCTCCTGGCAGATCACGACAGAAGGATCTGTTATAAAGACGCTCTCAACCATTCATTATAATATCTTCTCTCCAACGGTTCCCATAAAGACGACTTATAATGTCAAGCAACTATCAGACAAGAAGATGATACTTGAGAGCTATATGGACTTGTCCGGATTTGGAGATGAATATACGGATCATGAGAGTGTGGTCAGTGTGTATGAAGCCGTTTCAAAGAGTGATGACTTCACGCCTTATCGAGGACAAAACGCAGACAATTATATCATTAGCAGTTGCGATCCGGGAACTTATTGAACTCATGGGATAAACCTCTATGAGTTGTACTATAATTGCAATCATTCATCAACCTAAAATAGAATCCACATGAACTATACCACAAAGACTTTACTGGTTCTTGTCTTTCTGTTTGCTTCTCTGGTCATGAATGCCCAAAAGACGACTATTAAGGGCAATGTCAGTGATGAAACGGGAGAACCAGTCATAGGAGCTACTATTGTCACGCCCGATGCTAAGAATGGCGCCGTTTCCGATTTGGAAGGGAACTTTTCATTGAGCACAACCCTTCCCGTAGACATTAAGGTATCCTTTCTTGGCTACCAAAGCCAAACCATCAAAGTCAAGAAAGCTGATGATTTTGTTAAAGTAATTCTACGTGAGTCATCCAAATCATTGGACGATGTTGTTGTCGTAGGATATGGCGTACAAAAGAAGAGCGACCTTACCTCAGCTATTTCAACTATCAAGTCGGATGAGTTGATGCAGACATCCATTACATCGTTCGATCAAGGCATTCAAGGCAGGGCTGCAGGTGTTGCCGTGTTGAATACAACGGGGCAACCGGGTGCAGGAACTTCAATACGCATCAGAGGCACTAGTTCTATCAATGGCAACAATGAGCCTCTTTATGTTATAGATGGTGTTCCTGTCATTAGTGACGCGAATGCCTTCTCAACAGGCACCCTTAAAAATCCTTCTCTGAATCCGCTCACAAGCATTAATCCAGCAGATATTGCCTCCATTGAGATACTGAAAGATGCATCGGCAACTTCCATCTATGGAGCGCGTGGAGCAAATGGTGTCGTTCTTGTCACGACCAAGCAAGGAAAGGCAGGAAAAGCCAAGATCTCTGTCGGGATGAGGTATTCTTTACAGAAGCTGTCGAAGAAGATGGATATGCTTTCGTCTGTAGAGTTGGCTCAGTTGGGTAATGAGGCAACTGATAATGCCGGTCAAGAACGCCGGGCCATATTCGCAGGCCTCAATAATATTGCCAAGATCAATACCGATTGGCAAGATGAGATTTTCCGTGTCGCTCCTATGCAAAATTATGATGTGTCTGTTTCTGGTGGAAATGACAAGACCTCTTATTTTGTATCCGGCAACCTCTTACTGCAGGATGGCATCATCATTTGCAGTGACTTCGGGAAAGGCAATGTAAGAATGAATCTCACGCAACAACTGAATAAGTGGCTCACGATGGGTGCCTCCTTAAATTTGAGTTATAGCCGTTCCCATGGCGTAGTAACTAATTCGGAGGGAGGTTTTGCCTCATCAATAACTTCATGGGCTCTCGACATGAACCCTGCTTTGCCTGTACGACAAAAGAATGGTGAGTATACTTATGAGAATAACCTGACAACAACAAACAATGTTGGTAATCCTGTTCAAGACGCGCATGAGGCAAAGAACCGGAATACCTCTTTCCGTACGCTGGGAAACGCGTACCTGCAATGGACACCGATCAAGAATCTTATCTTAAAGTCAAGTATTGGCATTGATTATTTTTATATAAAGGACCAAGCCTTCGCACCGAGTTATATCAAACGTGCGGAAAGTAATGAAGGCTATGCGTCAGTAGCGAATCTTGATGCTTATAACTGGGTATGGGAGAATACGGCAACTTATAATATTCAAGCTGGTAAGCACCATGTTACCGCCCTGGGTGGAATTACTGCCCAAAAATATAATTCGGAAAATTCAAATGTAGCCACTGCAAAGTTTGACGATGGATACTTGAAATATTATTCTATCCAGTCGGGCTCCCAAAGGCAGGCTGCGTCGTCGGGCATTACAGAATGGCAGATGCTGTCATACTTAGCGCGTATCAATTATAATTATGACAACCGCTACTTGCTTACCCTTACCGGGCGTGTTGACGGAAGCTCAAAATTTGGTAAGCATAACAAGTATGGCTTCTTTCCGTCTGTTTCCGGAGCTTGGCGCATCTCAGAAGAGAGCTTCATGAAGAATATAAAGACAGTCTCTAATTTGAAACTCCGACTCAGCTATGGAGTCGTGGGTAATGAGGGTATTCCTGCTTACTCATCGCAAGGATTAATGTACAATACTGAGGCATATGTAGGTAACAGCACTAAAATATCCGGTCTCGTTCCTTTTACTTTAAGCAATCAAGACTTGAAATGGGAGAAGACCCAGCAAATGGACTTGGGTATCGATCTTGGACTCTTCGACAACAGATTAAGTCTAACGGCCGATTACTATTACAAGAAGACAAGTGATCTGCTTCTTGCGATGCCGGTGTCATTCAATACGGGGTATGACCAAGTTGTCAAGAATGTAGGCGACTTGAAAAATACAGGCTTCGACTTTTCTATTGGTGTTGTACCTTTTACTGGGAAGTTCAATTGGAATGTTGACATTACATTCGGCTACAACAGAAATGAGGTAACAAACCTTGCGGGAAGTACAGAAAACCTAACGGGCAGCTCTGTTCTTGGCATTACCTATTGGACAAAAATCACAGAAGGAAAAGCTATGGGGACCCTTTATGGATATAAGACAAATGGGATAGCCCAAAAGGATGAAGACCTATCAAAGATACCTTTTTTCCAGGGGAAGACTATAACATACGGAGACCGGAAGTATGTGGACAAGGACGACAATGGAGTAATCAATGAGAATGATTTGTTTGAGCTCGGGAATGCCAATCCTGACTTTACCTTTGGCTTCAATAACACCTTCCGGCTGAGGTTTCAGGATCAGTCTGTGCTCGGATTAACCATTTATTTACAAGGCTCCGTTGGCAATGAAATAGCCAACTTCAATAAATTTACACTTGAAAGTTTTGATGGCTACCATAATAATACGAAAGCCGCACTCAAACGATGGACAGACGATAATCCGTCTAATACATATCCAAAAGCAACCACAAAGTCGCAAGGTAATGTGTTCTCTGATCACTATGTAGAAGATGGCTCTTACTTGAGGTTCAAGGACATCACTCTCAACTATAGTTTGCCAAACAAATGGACACGGAAGTTTCTATGCGAAAACTTAACTATTTCGGTCTCCCTGAAAAATCTGTGGACGATTACCAATTATTCGGGTTATGACCCGGAGGTCAGTCGTTTTGCGAACAACAATTTGTCAATGGGAGCGGACTATGGTTCTTACCCAATGGCAAAATCCTATGAACTTGGCATTAGAATGAATTTTTAACATCCATATTATGAAAAATATAGTATCATCTATAATCGTCATGATGGCTTTCGCCTGTGTGTCATGCTCAGGGTTCCTTGATGAAGATCCCAAGGGGAACATAACAAGTGAAAGTTATTACAAGAATTCCCAGCACGCAGTTTCTGCTACCAACGCAATATATAATTATCTGATAATGGGGTATTCTCCAAACGGTCTGTGGGATCCGAACTATGGCGGGGTGTTTTATAATGATTACTGGGTCCTTCAGGATCTGTTCTCTGACAATTCAAACACCAACCAGACATCCGTGAACTACACTTCTGTGGACAACATGGAGATAGACAAGTACAACGAGCCCGTTCAATATCTCTGGAGAGATTTCTATCAAACCATAAAATGTTGTAATGTGGTTCTCGACAAAGTGCCATCAATCAATATGGATGAAACATTAAAGAAGCAGCTTCTTGCTGAAGCACGCTTCTTCAGAGGCATGATGTATTTTGACCTAGTAAGAATGTTTGGCGATGTACCTTTGAGGATACACAACGTAGAAAGCGCCAATGAGGACAAGATAGCAAGAACATCAAAAGAAGACATCTATCAGCTTATCTTTTCCGACCTGGAGACCGCGGAAAAAGATATGGATTACCCTGAGAGGTATGGTGGAGGCAGGCCTTATCCGGCCTCTGTCAGCGCATTGTTGGCCAGGGTCTATGTCACGTATGCTGCTGAGCACGACAGTAAGGAATACTATGAAAAAGCTGTGGAGAAAGCGAAATCGGTTATACCTCAATTCCCCATGCTTTCAAATTACGCGGACCTGTTCAAGGTAAGTAATCGCTTCAACTCAGAAATCATTTGGGGCGTAAATTTCAGTTCGGCCTTGAGTGACGGATGGGCCGGTGCTCAATTCCTTGTCAGGTTACTCCCGGCTATCAAAGGTGTCAGCAATGCACAGGGATGGGAGAATGCGACAGAAGACTTGTGGAACAGTTTTGACCAAGTGCATGATAAGCGCTTTGATGTTACGCTAAAGCGTTCGTGGATATATAGTGATGGCACAACTGATGATTTTGGCAAGCCGTATGTATTTAAATATTGGGACAGTGATGCTGAGCCCAAAGGAAACAATACGGAGCAGATTTTCCCAGCCATACGGACAGCAGAGATGTACCTCATTGTCGCGGAAGCACTTAATGAGATCCATCATGGGGCAAATACCGAAGCTGTTGAAGCTATCAATAAAGTGCGCAATCGTGCGGGACTTACCGATCCTGTTCCCACAGACTATGAAGGATTTCGCAAGGCCGTACTTAACGAATATAGACACGAATTTGTGATGGAAGGACATAGGTGGTTTGACCTCACAAGAATGTGTTCACCAGATGAGTTCGTCTCAATAATAAAGTCGGCCAAGCCAAAATCCAATCCGAGGTCCTGCAATGTAAAATTCCCGATACCTCAGAAGGAAATAGACCTGTCTCAAAACGCAATTACGCAAAATGATGGCTATTAACAGACTTACCATGACCGCTTTGTTCATGGCGGTCATGGCACTCTTCCACGACTGTACAGTATCTCGCGGAACGGATGAAAAAGTCGTCCTAGACAATACATGGGTCAAAAAAATAATGCCTGATCATGGTGGAGGCATTACGGGTGGTGACGGCTCCATTTCTATCGACTTGAAGGATGGCCGAGCCTTATTCATGTGGGGAGACTCTTTCATAGGTGATGTAAACAATGACACAAGGAGCAAGGACAGTAAACTTGTAGTAGGAAACACGTTTACTACGATTGACAATAAGGGAAATGTCAGAAGCTATTATGGCGGGACAAAGTTGCATCCAGTGGCCTATATACCGGTTAGTCCGAAGGGAGACAGTGAATATTGGTATTGGCCGGGTGACGGTTTTGTTCATGATGGTATTTTGTTCCTTTTTATGTCCAAATTCAAACGGTCAGGGAGTGGCACGTTTTCCTTCCAGTACCAGGGCTGTGACCTTTTCAGTCTTGATGCCCGGTCTTTGAAGATCATTAATAAGGTGAATTTCCCTGCTGCTAATATAAATGATGTTCATTATGGCCATGCTGTCTTACAAGATGGCAATACCATCTATGTTTATGGCAGCAAGTATAGTCAAACGGCTATGAAAGCGTCTGTACATGTGTCAAAAGCAATGCTACATAAAGGAAAGATTGAGGGCTGGCAGTTTTGGGATGGAAGCCGATGGCAGTCTGATCCGTACAAAAGCAGATCGCTCGATGGTATAAGAACAAACGTCTCCGAACAGTTTAGCGTGTTTGAACTTAAGGGGAAAGTCGTATTGGTGACACAAGAAAGGTTGGATAAAGTGAGAGACGTGTATTCCTACACCTCGGACCATCCGGTTGGGCCGTTTCGAAATGAACAGAAAATCTATACTGTAAATGAGGAAAATTGGGCACAAGATAAAATGATGACTTACAACGCCATGGCACATCCTCAGTTTCAAGAAGGAGGGAAAATACTTATGTGTTACAATGTCAACACACATGACACTAAGAAATTGTTTGAAAAAGCCTCCCTTTATCAACCAAGATTCTTTTGGGTTCCAGTTGGTTTAATACTAAATTCAAATTAGATAGAATGAGTAAAAACAGATCCATATATGGCTTGTTGCCCGTCTTGGCCGCATTTTTCATAATGGGCTTCTGCGACATCGTAGGCATAACCTCAGATTATATGCAACATGCTTTTGGGTGGTCATCAACGATGACTGGCCTTGTTCCATCATTTGTATTCATTTGGTTCCTGTTCTTTGCTATCCCAGTTGGGAATCTGATGAACCGCATCGGACGTAAGAGTACGGTGCTCGTAAGCCTTATGATAACAGTCGTTGGCATGTTCTTGCCCCTATTAAGTTATACGAGCGCCACCTGTCTTTCTGCTTATATACTTTTGGGCATTGGAAACGCGATGTTGCAGGTGTCACTTAATCCGCTGCTTCAGAATGTAGTTACAAATCAGAGGCTAATGGCAAGCAGCTTAACAGCCGGCCAGGTAGTCAAGGCTATTTCTTCTTTGTTGGGGCCGGAGTTTGTTCTGCTTGTCACGGCACATTTCGGGCAGGAGCATTGGTATTATTGCTTCCCTTTGCTTGGGATGATAACCATTGTTTCAGGCCTATGGCTGGCTTTAACTCCTATTTATAAGGAGCCCGAAAGTCATGTCCGTTCTTCGATAGGCAGTTCGTTGTCTCTTTTGAGAAGCAGGGGGATATTACTGCTTTTCTTAGGCGTGTTTTTTATAGTAGGAATTGACATCGGAACAAATTTCATCAGCTCAAAACTCTTGGCAATACGATTCGCCTGGGCTCCCGATGAGGTAAAGTTCGCCCCTCAAGTTTATTTCCTTTGCCGAACAGTTGGAGCACTCCTTGGAGTCGTACTTTTGTCTAAAATAAAGGCCTCCGTTTATTTTAAATTGAATATTTTAGCTACGGTAATATCTTTGATTATATTAGCTTTGGTATCCAACTCCATTATTGATATGGTTTGCATTGGGTGCGTCGGCTTCTTTGCCTCATCTATATTTTCAATTATATATTCAATGGCATTTGCGGAGTGTCCTGACAGGGTGAATGATATTTCCGGACTGATGATAACAGCTATTGCAGGTGGAGCTGTCGTTCCTCCGGCCATAGGATTCTCAATCGATGAATGCGGTATGACAGTAGCCGTCTTTGTTATAGTTATTTGCGCATTATATCTGACTTATTGCGCTTTTCATATCAAAGAAAGAAATAACTGATACAGACGAATAATCAGATAAACGTTTTAATTTTAAAACCATGAGAAAAGACTATAATATAAAATTGTTCCTGCTTTTTATTACACTCTTGGGTGCGACTCTCAATATTAAAGCTGGTTCCTATAATATAGCGAGGGAGGCGAAAGTGAGTGTAAGCAATTATTTAGGACAAGGCTATGAAGGCTCTAATGTCATAGATGGAGTCATTATGGTTGATGGTAAAGGAGAATGGGCATGCAAAGGAAATGTCACCTCCTGGGGTGAGATGTATTTGCCATGGGTAAAACTGGAATGGGCTAAGGATGTCTGGGTCAACAAGGTCGTTCTTTACGACAGACCCAGCTTGAAAGAACACACGGCAGGCGGAACACTTGAATTAAGTGATGGTACTTCAATTAGCGTGACCGAGATTCCCAATGACGGGAGTGCCAAATCGATTTCGTTTCCTGCAAAGAAAATAAAATGGATCCGGTTTCAAGCAACGGATGGCGATGGTAAGGATATAGGACTTTCTGAGGTAGAAGTCTATAAAGCCAGAAACGACGATTCAAAGCTAGTCGAATGGGTTGACCCATATATAGAAACGACGCGTGGCCGTTGGTTCTATTGCACTCCGGGGGCCAGACCGTTTGGGATGGTGGCTGCCCATGCTTTTACCCGTAATAAAAATCAAGGGGGAGGAGGCTATAATTACAATTTCCATGACATCTTGGGCTTCTCCCAAATAAACGAATGGATGGTTTCCGGACCTAATCTTATGCCTGTCACAGGTTCTGTTGATCCGAGATTGGGCATGAATGGATGGAAATCAACATTCAAGCATGATAATGAAATCATACAACCAGGGTATCATCGGCTCTTTTTAGATAAATACCGGTTATGGGTAGAGTATACCGCTTCGGAACGTGTCGTCTTCTACAGATGCACCTATACGTCGGATAAAAACGCGAAGCTGCTTCTTGATGTGGGCAGTCAACTCGGAAATTGTTCAATGGATAAAGGTACGCTCAAGCAAATAAGTGGGCATCGCGTGGTTGGAGATTTCTATACGACTAAGAGATTCTGGGGAGGCCCTGATAGCGTGCGTATTTTCTTCGTGATAGATTTCAACCAACCAATCAAAAGGATAGAAGGATGGAACAACAAACAAATAACAAGCAATTGTCAATCTATCAGCGGCGACGATGCCGGAATGATGGTAGATTTTGGACATCTGCCCACACAGGAGCTAAAGTTTAAGATAGCTCTGTCTTACACAAGCATAGATGGCGCAATCTCTAACATGAAAGCTGAATTGCCGAATTGGAATTTTGAACAGACGTTTGCAGAGACGCAGGAAGTTTGGAACAAGGCTCTTGGAAAAATACAGGTGTATGGTCAGAAAGAATCAGATAAGATCAAGTTTTATACAGATTTATGGCATGTACTGCTTGGCAGGAAAAAGATTAATGACGTAAACGGATGTTATCCTGATTACACCTATGGGAAATATGTGAACAAGAGAACATCTTGTGCCTTAAAAGTACGACAGCTCCCGATGAAGGATGGGGAGCCTAAATTCAACATGTATGGTTTTGACGGTATATGGCTCACTCAATGGAATTTGAATGTCCTTTGGGGGTTGGCTTGGCCTGAAGTATTGGATGACTTCACTGCCTGTCTTGTCCAATATGCGGATAATGGCAAACTTTTGCCACGTGGTGCCTGTTCCGGAGGCTATTCGTTTATTATGACAAGTTGCCCATCGACCTCTATGATTGTCAGTGCCTACATGCGGGGAATTTTTACTAAAGTCAATGCCCGTCATGCTTTTGATTTAATCAAATCAAACCATGCTGAAGGTGGTATGATGAGCTATGAATCGGCTGATGATCTTCGTTACTATATTCAAAATGGTTATTGCCCGGGAAACGCAGGCAAGACTTTGGAATGGGCCTTTGAAGACTGGGGAGCAGCAATGATGGCTAAAAAGTTAGGATTGAAGAAAGACTATAAAAACTTCCTAAAGCGGTCTAAGGGATGGACTCCCTTGTATTGTGATTCTTTAGGCCTTATTTTACCAAAAGACAAACTTGGAAAATGGGTACATCTTGACCCATTAAGCGGTCAAGGATGGGTTGAGTCTAATTCGTGGCAGGCAACGTGGTCTTTGTCGCATGATCTTCCACGACTTATTAAAAGGATGGGCGGAAACGAAAAATTTTGCGACAAGTTAAATTATGCCTTTGAAAAAGCTCAAAGTTCTGACTTTGTCGCTTCTTACAGTAATGGATATGTCAGCTATGCCAATCAGCCTGGATGTTCGAACGCACATCTTTTTAGTTATGCGGGAAAGCCTTGGATGACCCAGTATTGGGTTCGTAAGGTTAGAGAACAAGCCTATGGAGGCATAACGCCCGATAAAGGATATGGCGGGCATGACGAAGATGAGGGTCAGATGGGCGGCATCAGCGCGTTAATGTCAATAGGTCTGTTCAGTGTTACAGGATGTGAGTCCTTGGTGCCTTATTATGACATTACATCTCCGATATTTGATAAGGTCATCATAAGCCTGGATCCAAAATACTGTAAGGGCAAAACATTTACAATAGTAGCGCATAACAACTCTCCATCCAACTGCTATATACAATCAGCCAAATTGAATGGAATAGAGTGGAACAATTCTCAATTGGAACATGATTTTTTTCAAAAGGGCGGAACTTTAGAGCTTTGGCTTGGAGATAAGCCTAATGAAGATTGGGGAACCTTGAAATTTTTTAGTGCTAAATCTGAATAGTTGGATTATTGTCAAGGCGGTAGTCAAGAAGGAGGAGAATAATTACCGAGATTACCGCCATTGACCAATTTTTGATAATACGAAAATGGAGCGTTTGTTAGTTATATTTTACTTGTCGTTACTAAACATTACGATACATAGTAAAAGTCTTTTATTGTCTCCTGGTTTTGACTCAGGTATGGTATTGCAGCGGGAAGCCATGGTGGATCTATGGGGATGGGGTCCGAAGAACAACACTGTAACCGTTCAGGTCACTTGGTCAAAAGGTAAGTATATAGCTAAGGCTGGTGAGAATGGAAGATGGAAAATCAGGCTTAAAACGCCAGGAGCGACTTTTGCTCCCCAAAAGATTTTGATAAAAAGTGGAAAAGAACGTATAACGATAGACGACATTCTTATTGGCGATGTTTGGATCGTAGGAGGTCAAAGTAATATGCAGATGGATTTTAATGGGAACCCGGATCAGCCCGTCAAGAATGCACAGAAGCTCTTGCTCGGCTGCAATCGAAAAGGCTTGCGCTTGTTCCGCGTTAAAAATGGGTATGCCTTAACCTATGCGGACACAATGAAAATCGACGGCAAATGGACACATGCCACACCGGAAAACGTTAGACCATTTAGCGTCGTTGGTTACGTTTTTGGCAAGGATTTGTATGACTTGCTCAACATTCCAATCGGGCTTGTGGAGGTAACTCATGGCGGATCCACGGCAGAAGCATGGATAGACGATAACACCTTGCGGAAATTTGGTGAATTTGACCTTGATCTTTCTTCTCGTAAAATAGACCCTATATGGTATTGTACGTTACCCGAAGTCCTTTTCAATAAAATGCTTGCTCCTCTGTTGCCTTATAAAGTAAAGGGTGTAGTCTTTTATCAAGGTGAGGCAAATGTAGAAAGGCCGGAGCAATATGAAAGACTATTCCCTTTATTAATAAAAAGTTGGAGATCTTATTTCAATGAGGTTAATCTTCCCTTCTTTTATACGCAGATAGCTCCCTATAATTATGAGAATGGAAATGCGGCCCGATTGAGGGAGGCTCAACTGAAAATCTTAAATGAGGTACCTGGATGCGGAATGGCTGTTACGATGGACGTGGGTGAAAAAAGTGTCATTCATCCTAAGGAAAAAGAAGTCGTAGGAGACAGGTTGGCTTTCTGGGCACTTAATAAGGTATATAATATGAAAGCTTTCGGATGCAGGGGACCTGAATATAAGTCAATGGAATTTAGGGAAGGACACGCCTACTTAAAGTTTAACTATGCCTCAAATGGTCTCTCATTTTACGGCAATGAACCTTCCGGTTTTGAAATGGCGGGGGAAGACCACGTGTTTTATCCAGCCAAGGCCAGAATAACTCCTGCTTTTTGGGGAAATGAGGGCTTAGAGGTATGGAGTGAGCACGTGAGGCATCCTGTTGCGGTCAGATATTGCTATGCTAATTGGGCGAAGGGAAATCTCTATAATACCGACGGTCTTCCGGCCTCATCTTTTAGAACAGACAATTGGTAAGAACAGGTCGGAAGACTTTAATCTTCACGCGAACAGCAGGCCGGCACCGGCCATGAGGATGAGGTAGCGGAGGAGCTTGCCGAGGGTGATGCTGACCGTCGAGATGACGATATTCGCACGCATCAGACCTAAGCAGATGGTGATGGCGGAACCGATGATTGGTAGGAAGGCAAAGAAGCCTATCCAGGCACCGTGCCCGGCCATGAACCGTTGGACCTTGTCGAGACTCTCTTTTTTCACGTGCAGGTAACGTTCTATCCAGTCGAGTCGTCCGAGTCGGCCCACTCCATAGTTGAACATCGAGCCAAGCACATTACCTATCGTGCCGTAGACAATAAGGCCGTCAGCCTTCAGGCCGGCTGCATAGAGGCCTAACATGACCGCCTCACTGGAGAATGGGAAGAAACTGCCGGCGAGGAAGGCTGCCAACAGCATGCCCCAGTAGCCGTAGTTGAGCAGAAAATCGGTGATGACTTGCGTCATATCAAGCATCAATAAGGTTAAAAAGCGTCAGGCCGAAAGCAATGGCTGCCAAGACCATGGAGACGATGTTGCTCAGTCGCGAATGAGTAAGTGCCAGCCAATGGCCGATCAGTGGTGCCGTGAGGACGATAGACATCCCTAAAAGAAAATCGAAGTGTTGGGGCTGCAGGATGGCAAAGATGACGGTTATGCAGTTGAGTGTAATAAACAGTTCGTAAATCATCCGGATACGGATGCGGTCCTGATAACTGAACAGCACGAAATGAACACCTCCGATGATGGCACACAGCAGAACAAACGCGAAGGTCAACCACTCGTGCAGACCTACTCCGGCGGCAAAGAAAGGCTTGCCGAACTGGAAGACGCTCAGAAAATGAGACCCTAACAAGTCGATATTGTCTGTATAGATAAGCCAGGCCACCACGAACCAGTAAGGGGTGATGATGCCGAAGACGGAAGACAGCAGGACGCGGGGTGAGAAGCTCTGCATGCAGACGGCCATAACGATCCACAGCACCGGGAGAAAGAGCAGGATCTGCGGGAAGACGATACTGCCGATGCCTAAGGCACAGAAAGCATAGAACGTCAGACCCGTGGCATTGGGCTTCTGGTAGGTGCGGAGCAGGAAAAGAAGAAAGGTGATGAAAGTGATCTGTACAACGGCTACATTGATGGTGCGGAAAAGAAACAGCGACATGCTCGTCATGACGAGGAAGGAGCACGACACCATGCGCGAATAAATGCGTATGAGCGCGTTGCTGTTGTTCAACTCTGCCATCATCACCGTTGAGGCAATGAGTAAGGCAAAGTTGAGCCACATGTTCTCCATCAAAAGCCCGGCAGCCAGGCTAATCACCAACCCGTAGGCCACTGTCACCGGCAGTGCCCAACGGGATGTCGCTATTCTGTTCTGTAATCGCTTCAAACTATTTACAGTATTATAATCTTAGGGATATAAAGAAAAACGCCTTGCAGGAACCGCGCTCTATAGCCGGCTCCTGCGAGGCTTTTTTTATAAGTCTTGTCCTATATCTCTACGGAAATATTTACCTTCAAAGTCGATGGTCTCCGCCCCGAGCATGCTCTTCTGCAGGGCCTCCTCCTTATCCTTGCCATAGGAGGTGACGCAGATGACACGGCCGCCATTGGTCACGACCTGCCCGTCCTTCTCCGTCGTGCCCGAATGGAAGACGATGCTCTCCGGATCGACCTTGTCGATGTTCAAGATTGGGAATCCCTTCTTGTAGCTCACGGGGTAACCGCCGGAGACAAGCATCACACAGACGGCTGAACGGTCGTCGAACTGCACTGTGCGCTTGTCGAGGTCACCATGCGCCACTCCTTCGAAGAGGTCGACGAGGTCGCTCTTCAGACGCGGCATCACCGTCTCCGTCTCCGGGTCACCCATACGACAGTTGTACTCGATGACCATCGGCTCTCCCTTGACATTGATGAGTCCGAAGAAGATAAAACCCTTATAGTCGAGACCTTCCTCCGCCAGTCCCTCCACGGTAGGACGGATGATGCGGTCTTCCACTTTCTTCATCCACTCCTTCGTGGCGAAGGGGACGGGTGAGACGCTGCCCATGCCACCGGTGTTGAGCCCGGTGTCGTGCTCGCCGATGCGCTTATAGTCTTTAGCCTCCGGCAGGATCTGATAATGCTTGCCATCGGTCAGCACGAAGACGGAGCACTCGATACCGGAGAGGAACTCTTCGATGACAACCTTTGCCGAGGCATCGCCGAACATGCCGTCGAGCATCTGCCTAAACTCCTCCTTGGCAGCCTCGAGGGTCGGCACGATAAGCACGCCCTTGCCGGCAGCCAGCCCGTCGGCCTTCAGCACATAAGGCGGCTGGAGCGTCTCCAGGAACTTACAGCCCTGTTCCACCGTCGTACCGTCGAAGGTCTCATAGGCTGCCGTGGGGATATGGTGCCGTTTCATGAACCCTTTTGCAAAATCCTTACTGCCTTCGAGCTGGGCGCCAGCCTTCGAAGGACCAATGACAGGGACGTCCTTCGTGCGCGGGTCTGTCTTGAAAGCGTCGTAGACACCCTTCACCAAAGGATCCTCGGGACCGACGACCACCATGTCGATGACGTTCCTGACGACGAAGTCTTTCTGTGCCTCGAAGTCATCCACTCCAATGGCGACATTTTCTCCCACCGATGCCGTGCCCGCATTGCCCGGGGCGATATAGAGTTTTTCGCACTTAGGGCTCTGCGCGATCTTCCATGCCAGCGCATGCTCGCGTCCGCCACTGCCTAAAAGTAAGATTTTCATAGCGTTATTTTAAGAAGTCAAAGAAATATCTGGATATCCGCTCATGGAGATGCACGCTCTGATGACCGCGCATGTTATGAGGCTCGCCGGGATAGACGAAGAAGTCGGGCTGCGTGCCGTATTTGATACACTCCTTGAGGAACGAGAGGGCGTGCTGCGGCACACAGGTGGCGTCGTTGCCGCCAATGATGATCTCGAGGCGGTCCTTGAGGTTCTTCGCCTTCGGCAGGAGCGAGGAGTGGGCATAGCCCTCGGGGTTGGTCTTGGGCGTGTCCATATAGCGCTCGCCGTACATCACCTCGTACCATTTCCAGTCGATGACCGGTCCGCCTGCCACGCCGCACTTGAACACGCCCGGATGGGTCGTCATCATGTTGATCGTCATGAAGCCGCCGAAGCTCCAGCCGTGCACGCCGAGGCGTGTGCTGTCGACATAAGCGAGCGATTTGAGGAAGTCGACACCTTTCATCTGGTCTTCCACCTCATGGTCGCCGAGGTGCCGGAACGTCACCTGCTCAAAGGCTTTGCCACGGTTCTCCGAGCCCCGGTTGTCGAGGATGAAGAGGAGATAGCCGCGCTGTGCCATGTAGGTCTCCCACGAACGGGAGCAATAGTGCCAGCGCGCATCGACATTGTGTGCATGAGGACCGCCATAGACATAGACGATGGTGGGATATTTCTTCGTCGGGTCGAAATGGATCGGCATCACCATCCGGTAATAGAGATCCGTCACGCCGTCGGCAGCCTTGATCGTGCCGCAGCGGTACTCGGGCACGTCGTAGCCTTTCCAGGGGTCGGCAGCGGTGAGCCAGCGCGTGCGGCGCCCGTTGTCGGTATTGACGATAGCGATGTTGCGGGGTGTCGTCGGCGCGGAGTAGTTGTCGACGATATACTGTCCGCTGCCGCTCAGCGAGCCTGTGTGCCAGCCCTCGCCGTTGTCGTCCATGAGGGCGCGCTTACCCGTGGCGATGTCGACGACCCAGATATTACGCTGTATCGGACTGCACTCGTTGCTCTCATAGACCAGGGCTTTGTGCTTCGTGTCGAAACCGAGGAAGTCCTCCACGACCCAGGAGCCGCTGGTGAGCTGCTTGAGCTCCTTGCCAGTGGTGTCGAAGAGGTAGATGTGGTTGTATCCGTCTTTCTGACTCTGCATGATAAACTTCTTCGCGTCCCAGGGAAGGAACACGATAGGATGCAACGGCTCCACATATTTGTCATCAGTCTCGCGGTAGAGCTCCTTGAGCTTGTCGCCTGTCTCAGCGTCGTAGCTGACGAGCCGGCAGTCGTTCTGGTCACGGTTGAGCTCGAACATGTAGATTGTCTTCGCGTCGGGGCTCCACGCCACATTCGTGAAGTAACGGTCCGTGGGGTCACCCGCCTTGAGGTAGACGAGCTTCTGTGTCGTGAGGTCATAGACGCCGAGCGTCACCTTATGACTTGTCTCACCAGCCATCGGATATTTGTCGGGCGCATAGGTCGCGATGCGTGAGCCGGAGTCGGGCACGACCTCAGGGTCGGGGATGTCGACCTGCGGATAGTCGGTCACCATCGACTGGTCCATGCGGTAGAAGGCGAGCTTCTTGCCGTCGGGGCTCCAGAAAAGTCCCCCGTCGATTCCGAACTCGTCGCGGTGCACGCTCTGTCCGTAGACGATGTTGCGCGAGCCGTCCGTCGTCAGCTTGCGCACGGCATTGACGGGCTCTGCCTTACTGCCCGTTGAGGGCTGCGCCACATAGAGCTGCCAGTCTTTGACATAAGCCAAGGAACGGGAGGCATAGCAGAAGCTCGAGGCCTGGGTGCCCGAAGCCAAGTGGATCGCCCACAGCACGCGGTGCAACTTCCAGTTGTACGCCACCGTCTGCTGTCCTGCCGTGAGGATGACAATAGGCTTGCCCGCCTCGGGGAACGAGGCCGAATAGAACGAGTGGACGGTCAGACCATCTTTCTTCAACTGCGCCGCGGTGAGCAGTTTCTTCTCCTTGCCTGTGTTCTTGTCGACGACGGAGCAGTATTCCGCGTCGAGGCGGATGAGCTCATCGCCCCACCACGTCGTCCATCGGTTCTCCGGCACGAACTTATGGTAGTTGATGCCGCCGAAGTTCAGGTCTTCTAAGGTGAGCAGCTTCGCCTGTTCACCTTGCTCCGGTTGTGTCGCCTTCGGTTGCGCCTCAGCTCCCATGAAAGTCATTGCCGACAACATAAAAACAAATATCTTTTTCAGCCTCATCACATTATTATATTATAGCATCAACGCTGGACGCTTCTCACTTTCTTCTTCTCTTCTTCTCGTACCCTCTCTCCTCATCGTCGAACCGTCTCTTTGCCGGCCGGCGTCTGCCATTCCGTTCGTCGTCGAAGGAATGGAACTTGAAGGTACGGATGTCTCCGTCTTCGTTGGCTTGCAGGTCGCGCTTGAGCGCGTAATAGTCGCGCTTGCCGCCACGCTCCTTGCCATAGCTGTCCTCGTCGAGGCGCTGCTTAAACTCCCGGTTCTTCTTGAAACGGTGCTTCTGTGCCATCTCGCGCTTCTCCGCCTCGGTCTTCACGATGCCACCTTCGTGACGGAAGTCGGCCATCTTACCGTCGAAGAGCGTGTATTTGCGAAACTCGCACTCTAAGGAGCCATTATAAAGCGGTATCTTGATCGACGGCTTCAGCCCGATCTGCTCGAAGCACTCCTCCCGGTAGGAGAGCACCCACGCCTCGTTGCCGCTGAACTCGCGCTTGAGCTTCTCGCCGATCATCTTATAGGTACCCAAGAGGTTCGGTGTCGTGATACGCTCCCCGTAAGGCGGGTTCATGACGATGATGCTCTTCTCTGCCGGTTTCTTGAAGTCCTTGAAGTCCTGCTGCTCTACGGTGATGTCCTGCGACAGTCCGGCAGCCTTGACGTTCATGCGCGCGGTGTTGACGGCTTTCATGTCGATGTCGTAAGCATAGATATGATGCTCGAAGGGACGTTCCTGCGAGTCGTCGTTGTAGATGGTCTCAAAAAGATCCTGGTCGAAGTCGGGCCATTTCTCGAAGGCGAAACCTTTGCGGAACACGCCGGGCGAGATGTTACGGGCGATGAGGGCGGCCTCTATGGCGATGGTGCCTGACCCGTCCATGGGGTCGATGAGGTCACACTCACCTTTCCATCCCGTCATGAGGATCATCCCGGCAGCGAGGACCTCGTTGAGGGGTGCCTCCACGCTCTCCTGACGGTAGCCGCGGCGATGCAGCGACTCACCACTGGAGTCGAGGGAGATAGAGCCGTCGTCACCGGCGATATGGATATGGAGACGGATGTCGGGGTTGGCCACGGAGATGTTGGGGCGCGTGCCTGTCTTCTCGCGGAACTGGTCGACGATGGCGTCCTTGACCTTGTACGTCACGAAATGGGAGTTGCGGAACTCGTCAGAGTAGACCACGGAGTCGACAGCGAATGTCTTACCCGGGAGGATATACTTACTCCAGTCGATGGTCTTCACATTGTCATATACTTCCTCTGCCGAGCGCGCCTTGAAATGCTTGATGGGCTTGAGGATCCGGATGGCGGTGTGCAGCTGGAAGTTGGCACGGTACATCATCTCTTTGTCTCCCGTGAACGACACCATCCGCCTGCCGATCTGTACGTTGTTTGCACCAAGCTGCGTGAGCTCCTGTGCCAAGACATTTTCAAGTCCCATGAACGTCTTGGCGATGAGTTCAAATTCCTGTTCCATTATTGAATTCTAAATCAAATATATCTTTTTTCTGTTGTTTATATTTCTTTGAGCCGGGTTTCATGTCGTGCGTCACCCATACGTTGGCCCCGATGACGGAGCCCGATCCTATCGTCACGCGGCCCAGGACGGTGGCATTGGCATAGACGATGACATTGTCGCCGAGGATAGGATGGCGGGGAATGCCCTTGATGGGGTTGCCGTCCTTGTCGAGCGGGAAGCTCTTGGCGCCCAGGGTGACGCCCTGGTAGAGCTTGACGTTGCGCCCGATGACGCAGGTCTCGCCGATGACGACACCCGTGCCGTGGTCGATGGTGAAATACTCACCGACAGACGCGCCGGGGTTGATGTCGATGCCGGTCTCTGAGTGGGCGAGCTCCGTCATGAGACGCGGGATGAGGGGCACACCCATCAGATAGAGCTCATGGGCAAGGCGGTAGTTCGTGAGACATTTGATGACGGGGTAGCAGGAGATGATCTCCGCATGACTGTGCGCCGCGGGGTCGCCGTTGTAAGCCGCCACGACATCGGTGGCAAGGACCCGGCGGATCTCCGGCAACCGGCTGATGAGCTCGCGCGAAATGTTGTGCGCCTGCATCGTCAGGTCACCGTCGGCAATGCTCACCTTGTCATTATCATCTTCGGAAACATGACTGAAACACAAGCCGGCAAGTACCTGGTCGCAGAGCAGGTGATACAAACGCTCGACATTGACGCCGATCTGGTACTTGATGGTATGGAGATCCACCTGCGACTTCCCGAAATAGCCGGGGAAGAGGATGGCACGGGCCAACTGGATAATCTCTTCAAGACGCTCGCTTGAAGGAAGAGGATAACCCTCCTCATGCTCATGAAAAAGACCCTGCAGCGATTCAGGGTCGGAGAGACGGCATATAGCGTCGTGAAGCATGAGGTTCGTTTTTTGTCTGCTCATTTCTGTGTGTCAGTATTTCGTGCAAAGTTACGAAAAAGCATTGAAAAGGAACAAAGAAATGGAGGAAAAAGAAGATATGCCGTTAAAAGAAAATGCTGAGGATTGCTTAATGGTAAGATTTTATAAATTTGCGCTTGATAATTGCATTCTCTGCATTCTATGCGAGTTATGACATTTCAAAGATGACATTTCAAAGAAGACATTTCAAAGATGCGTGAAAAGAAAAGACGTATGTCGGCGGCGATGACGTTCATTGTGCTCTTTGGCGTGGTGAGCTTGTTCTCGGATATGACCCACGAGAGTGCAAACAGTATCCGCGGGGCTTTTCTCTCGTTGGCGGGAGCCTCAGCGGCAGTCATTGGGTTTGTGTCGGGACTTGGCGAACTGGTGGGTTATGGCCTGCGTTATGTCTTCGGATGGCTGACGGACCGCACCCGACGCTATTGGCCGATGGTGCTCCTTGGCTATGCGCTCGACGTGGCTGCTGTGCCGGCTCTGGCATTGGTGGGCCGTCATGGTTGGGTGCTGGCGTGCGCTCTGCTCATCGTACAACGCATGGGCAAAGCCATCAAGAAACCTGCCAAGGACACGGTGTTGTCGTTCGCCGCTTCGCGGGAAGGAGCGGGAAAGAGCTTCGCCATCCAAGAGTTGCTTGATCAGATCGGAGCCGTGCTCGGACCGCTGCTGCTTTATCTTATCATGCTCTTTCAGCGGCGCGACGACACGTTCAGCGACTACCGCACATGCTTCGCCTTTTTAGCTATTCCCGGTGCCGTCACCTTGTTGTTATTGTGGCTGACCTATAAACGGTTTCCGCATCCGGAGGATTTTGAGCCGGAGCCCAAAGAGTATATTCCTTTCAAGCTCAGCAAGCATTTCGTGCTATATATCTTGGGTATCTGTCTTTTTGCCTTTGGCTTCGCCGACTACTCGCTCATCGTCATGCACTTCTCGCGACAGCATCTCGTCACGGCTACGGTCCTGCCCCTGCTTTACGCCTTAGCTATGCTCACCGATGCCGTCTCAGCATTAGTTTTTGGCTGGCTCTTCGACCGTCATGCCCGCATGTCGTTGGTTGTCTCCACCCTGCTTGCCGCACCTTTCTCCGTCTTCGCCTTCTTGGGTGGCAATGTGCGCTGTGCCGTCATCGGCGTGGTGCTGTGGGGCATCGGCATGGGTGCCCAGGAGTCTATTCTCAAGGCTGCCGTGGCTACGATGGTGCCCAAGCGAAGCCGTGCCATGGGCTATGGCATCTTTGAGTGCTGCTTTGGCGTCGCGTGGTTCTTAGGTAGCTGGCTCCTCGGCGTGCTCTACGACCAGTCGCTTGTCGCTATGGCTGTTGTCAGCGTTGTCGCCCAACTGCTCGCCGCCTCGTCGTTTGGGTGGAAGGTGGCAAGGGCTGATTAGTTCATCAAACGATCCAAGGACATCACGATTCTGCCTCGTCCGTGTCACGATCCTGTCTCGTATGTGTCACGATCCTGTCTCGTCCGTGTCACGCATGAAGATTCTCCTCTTTTTTGTTGCAAATCCCGATTTTATTGCGTAAGTTTGCAAAAGAAACAAGAAGATACGTTATGGAGCAGATAATGAGAAAATATCCGGTTGGCATACAGACCTTCTCTGAGATTATAAACGGGAACTATGTCTATGTTGACAAGACCGACCTCGTATGGGAGTTGGCACACTATGCCAAGTTTATATTCATGAGCCGTCCGCGGCGCTTCGGCAAATCACTGCTCACGTCGACCTTAGATTCTTATTTCCGTGGCGACAGGGAGCTCTTTGAGGGTCTGAAGATCATGCCGTTGGAAAAGGAATGGACGCAGTATCCCGTTCTACACCTCGACCTCAGTGTGGCCAAGGGACAGGACAATGCCGAAGCGTTGCGCGAGACGCTGATGTGGATGATGAAACCATTGACTGAAGTTTATGGCCGGGAGAATGACGAGACCACACCTGGCAAACTGCTCACGGGGCTCGTCCACCGAGCCATGGAGAAGACGGGTAAGCAGGTGGTGGTCATCATCGACGAATACGACGCTCCGCTGCTTGACGTACTCCATAACCAGTCCACGCTCGACGCCATGCGCAAGGTCATGCAGGAGTTCTATGTCCCGTTGAAAGCCAATGAGGCTTACATCAAGTTTTGCTTCATAACTGGCATCACAAAGTTCTCGCAACTGAGCATCTTCTCCACCATCAACAACCTGGTCAATGTCACGCTTGATGAAACCTATGCCACGCTCTGCGGGTTTACGGAAGAAGAGCTGTGCACGACCTTGTGGCCCGATGTGGAGCGGCTGGCTGAGGCCTTCAAAATCTCACCCGAGCAGATGCACGACAAGCTCAAACAGCAATACGACGGTTATCATTTTGCCGCCAACTCGCCGGAGGTGTATAACCCGTTCAGCCTGCTGACGTGTTTTCTGCATCGCAAGCTGAAGAACTACTGGTTTGCCTCGGGCACACCGACCTTCCTCATCAGGCAGCTGCAGCATTTTCATACCGACATCACCTCGCTCGACTCGCTCGACGTGCCTGAGTCGGCGTTCGACCAGCCTACGGAGAACATGAAGGATGCCCTGCCGCTGCTCTATCAGAGCGGATACCTCACAATCAAGGATTACGACCCCGAAGGTGAGACCTATTTTCTGTCTATCCCGAACCAGGAAGTGCGGGTCGGTTATGTCAACGGTCTGCTGCCCACTTACACGGGCCTGAACAGCGGTGACGTGCAGGTTGGCTTTGCCTTGAAGTTTTGGAGAGCACTCAAGCAGGGAGACATCGACCTTGCCATGCGGCACATGCAGTCGTATCTCTCGGGCATTCCCTACGTCGAGGGTTTCAAGCAGAAGCTCGCCGAGGCAAAGACGAAAGAGGGGTTCTACGAATACACCTTCTACCTGATCTTCTCCATGCTCAACGTCTATGCGCGCACGCAGGTGAAGGTGGCGGGTGGCCGCGTGGACATGGTCATCCTCATGCCCGACACCATCTATGTCATGGAACTGAAAGTCGGCGACACGGCCCGGCACGCCCTCGAGCAGATCGAAACCCGCGGTTATGCCAGGCCTTACCGCTCCGACGGCCGACGGGTGGTAAAGGTCGGTATCCGCTTCGATACCGACAAGCACACGGTGGATGAGTGGGAAGCGGAAGAGAATGTTGAATGTTGAATGTTAAATGTTGAACGGTGAACAGACGACATGCATAGATTCTTTCTTTCGATTCTACGCTGGCCTCGTAGCCATGGCTTTGGCGTTCAGTCGCCCTTTGCCTACCGTTTCGTTACGGAAGTGGTGCGCTCGCACCGGCAGCCGGCGGAGGTGCCCGAGATGTTCGCCTGTGCCTTCTCTACCACCAACCGTCGGCTGCTGCGTTTCTACGCCCGGCTCTACGATTTTCTGAAGCATGAAGAGGCGGTCGACCGCGCTTACGTCATCGAAGGCATCCATGCCGACGCTGCTGCCCTGACGCTCTGGCAGCAGCTCATCGCGCTCGACAAGGTAGTCGTCAGTTTCGATTTGTACGACTGCGGTGTGCTCTTTTTGGATGGGAAGATGCCAAAAATTAACTATAAAGTAATGTTGCGTTGATATTATATGATTTCTTGTACCTTCTGGTCTAAAATATTCTGCGAAAATGCTTGCAAATACAAATAATTTGTTTATTTTTGCGCCGCATTTTAGATAATATTTTGTTACTACACAAAGAAGGGTATTAGAATAGAACATTATAAAGAACAACGACTATGTATTGGACACTTGAATTGGCTTCCAAACTTGAGGATGCTCCTTGGCCAGCAACAAAGGATGAGTTGATCGACTATGCTGTTCGTTCGGGTGCTCCTGACGAGGTGATACAGAACTTACAGGAGATAGAGGACGAAGGCGATGTCTATGAAAGTATTGAGGATTTATGGCCCGACTATCCGTCGAAAGAAGATTTTCTTTGGAACGAGGATGAATATTAGTCGGAGAGCTACCTATCGGGAGAAGTTGACAGATCTGTTGATTGCTCCCGATTTTTTTGCGGTATCAGACGTACAATAAATTGTTATTTGCGGCGTTGTTTAGTTGTGCAGCATTATAGGTACTACATATTCATTCTCGTTTTTCTCTTCTGCGGTTTGTCGGCGAAGGCTCAGTATGACCCGTCGTTCAGTCATTATTATGACATGGAGACCTCGTTCAATCCTGCCGCGGCAGGCAAGGAGCCGTATATCAACGTCACGGCCGCCTATGCGCTTGATATGGCTGGTTTTGAGCACAACCCCCGCACGGCTTACGTCTCCGGCGACATGCCCTTCCGCGCGCTGAAGGCCTTCCACGGTGCAGGCCTCAATTTCATGAACGACCAGATCGGCCTCTTCACCCATACCAAGTTGGAGCTGCAATATGCCTGTCAGCTGAATCTCTTCGGCGGACAGATGCGCCTCGGCGTGCTGGCGGGTCTTATCAGCGAGAACTTCGACGGCAGCAAGGCCGACTTGGGCGAGGCCAATGATCCGGCCTTCTCGACCTCTTCCTTAACGGGTAACACGATCGACTTAGGTGCGGGAATCTATTATACCCGAGGTTCCTGGTATGTCGGGCTGTCGGCCAAGCATCTCAACGCGCCGTTGGTCACCTTAGGTGAGACAAACGAACTGCAGATAGACCGCAGTTATTATTTTACGGGTGGAGGCAATATTCGCTTTCATAATCCGTTTTTATCAGTGAAGCCGTCGTTTTTAGTGCGAACCGACGGATCGGGATGGCGTGGCGATGTCACCGGCCGCCTCGTCTACAGCAATGGCTCGCGCATGCTTTATATTGGCGCGACATACAGCCCGACGATCTCTGCCACGCTGCTCTTGGGCGGCAGTTTCCATGGGGTGGTCTTAGGCTACAGTTATGAGGTCTACACCTCGTCCATCAGTCCCGGCAATGGCAGTCATGAGCTGTTTGTCGGGTATAAGCATGAGCTGAACTTCGTCAAGAAAGGGCGCAATCTGCACAAGAGCGTCCGCATATTATGAAAACAAGGAAATTATTATCTATGAAGAATATCATATTGTTGCTTAGCATGACCGTTATGTCGTTGTCGCTTTCGGGCTGTTTCAGCGCGAAGACCGCGTCGATGTCGGGCAGAGGCGGTGAGGTTGTCGGTGTGGGAGGCCGTGCTTTTACCGAGCCCACTCCTTACGGCATGGTGCGTGTCGACCGTGGCTATCTCAAGATGGGAGACATCAAGAGCGACAGCCTTTGGGGAAAGAGCGTTCCCGTAAAAGATATCTCCGTAGACGGATTCTGGATGGATCAGACGGAGATCACAAACTCGCAGTACAAGCAGTTTGTCATGTGGGTGCGCGACTCCATCCTCCGCACCCGCCTTGCCGATCCCAACTATGGCGGTGACGAGACTTACATGATCACGGAGGACAAGAACGGCGACCCCGTGACACCGCATATCAACTGGAGCAAGCGGCTGCCCCGCAAACCCAATGAGGATGAGCAGCGTGCCATCGAGAGCCTTTATGTCACCAATCCCGTGACGGGCGAGAAGATGCTCGACTACAAGCAGATGAACTATCGCTACGAGGTCTACGACTATACGGCTGCCGCCCTTCGCCGGAACCGCCTCGACCCCTCGGAGCGTGATCTCAATACCGATGATGTTGTAGACCCCAACCAAGTGGTGATGATCAGTAAGGATACGGCTTATGTCGACGATTCGGGGAACATTGTGCGGCAGACCATTGACCGTCCGCTCTCCGGACCGTGGGACTTCCTCAATACCTACATTGTCAATATCTATCCCGACACGACCTGCTGGGTGAACGATTTCCGCAATGCGGACAATGAGGTTTATCTGCGCAACTATTTCTCCAATCCGGCTTACAACGACTATCCGGTCGTGGGCGTGACATGGGAGCAGGCCAATGCTTTCTGCGCCTGGCGTACCGACTATCTGCTCCGAGGCCTTGGGCCGGAGGCACGCTATGTGCAGCGTTACCGCCTGCCCACAGAGGCTGAATGGGAGTATGCGGCACGAGGAAAGAACCAGACGGAGTTTCCTTGGGAGAACAAGGATGTGATGAGTGGCAACGGATGTTTCTATGCCAACTTCAAGCCCGACCGTGGCAACTATACCAAGGACGGCAATCTTATCACAGCCAAGGTCGGCAGCTATTCGCCAAACAGCAATGGGCTCTATGACATGGCGGGCAATGTGGCGGAGTGGACGAGCACAATCTATACTGAGGCCGGAGTGGATGCCATGAATGATATCAATCCGCAGCTGAAGTACAATGCGGCGTTGGAGGATCCTTATCGTCTGAAGAAGAAGAGCGTGCGCGGTGGTTCGTGGAAAGACCCGGAGAGCCTCATTCGCTCAGCATGGCGCTCATGGGAATATCAGAATCAGCCACGGAGCTATATCGGTTTCCGGTGTGTGCGCTCTCTGGCCAACTCTGTCACAGGAAAGCAGAAAAGAAAATAAGAACAGCGATTGTAGCGACAAAAAAAGTACTTGTTTATTATGACTTACAGCAAATATAATATTGTTTACCGTCTGCAGAAATGGATGGATACCGTAGCCGGTCAGACGTTCCTCAACTATGCTTACAGTTGGGGTGCTTCGGTCGTGATCCTTGGTGCCTTGTTTAAGTTGACCCACCTCCCCGGTGCCAATATCATGCTGTTTATCGGTATGGGTACCGAGGTCTTCGTGTTCTTTATCTCCGCTTTCGACCGTCCGTTCGATAAGACAGCTGAAGGCCGCGTGATGCCCACCCGCCTGACGGAAGAATATCTTGAGACCGGCAAGGTCACCTATTCTAATGGTGAGGAGATCAATACGTCTGCTGGACAGGAAGCTCCTGCTATGGCTTCGCAATCCTATGGTCAGCCCGAGCCGCGGTCGGCTGCCCCGATACAGCCGCAGGGTGGTACAGCGGTACAGCCGCAGGGAGTAGCTGAGCAGGCTTCAGGGCCGGAAGCTCTGCAGCCGACGACAGCTGCCGGCACAGTTCATGCGGCAGCGGCAACGACAGCCAACACAGTCAGCGCGGCATCGACAGCCGAGGCAGTCAACCCGACTCCTAACTTTGTTCCCCAGATGTCGCCGGAGGAAGCTGAGGCTATGAATGAGGCACAAGGCAACTATGTCGAGGAGCTGAAGACCTTGGTCGAGACGCTGAAGAAAGTGAATGAGCAGAGCACACGCCTCACGCGCGACAGTGAGGAAATGGAGAATCTCAACCGTACACTCACCGGTATCAGCAAGATCTACGAGATGCAGCTCAAGGGTGCCAGCAAGCAGATTGGAACCATCGATGAGATCAATGCGCAGACAAAGAAGATGGCAGAGCAGATCGATCAGCTCAACCATATCTACGCACGCATGATTGAGGCCATGACTGTCAACATGCGGGCGGCCGCACCCAAGGCACCCATGAATGACAATGATTAAAGGACATGTTCGGAATGCATGTTAAGACAATGATTAATAAGGTTAACGAGTAATGGCAATCAAAAAAAGACCGGTCACCCCGCGCCAGAAGATGATCAACCTGATGTACATCGTCCTCCTGGCTATGTTGGCGCTCAATGTGTCGACAGAGGTGCTTCAGGGCTTTGCCGTGGTGCAGGAGAGCCTGGACCGCACCACTGCCAACTCCTCCAAGATGAACAATGACATCATGGCCGACTTCCGAAACCAGATGCTCAGCAATCCGGAGAAGGTGAGGCAGTGGTATGAGCAGGCGCAGGACGTGCGCAATATGAGCGACTCACTGTACAACTTTGCCGAAGCCTTGAAGATCGCCATTGTAAAAGAAGCCGATGGGCCTGAAGGCAACCTGAAGAATATAGACAATACTGACAATGTCGACGCTGCGGGCACTGTGATGCTTGCGCCGTTGACCGGCAAGGGCAAGAAGCTCTACAACGCTGTCAACAGTTATCGGGAGCGTATTCTGAAATATGTCACCGATCCGCGCCAGCATGCCATTATTGAGAGCAACCTCTCGACAAAGGTGCCGAAAGGAAAGAACAATCTTGGCAAGAACTGGCAGGAATATATGTTTGAGAACATGCCGGTGGCTGCCGCTGTTACGTTGCTTTCGAAGTTGCAGAACGACGTGCGCTATGCTGAGGGCGAGGTGCTCCACTCCTTGCAGGCCAACATTGGACTGAAAGATATCCGTGTAAACAAATTAGAGGCCTTTGTCGTTCCGGAGAAGACGACCCTTTATCCGGGTGAGCGCTTCAATGCCAACATCGTCATGGCTGCTGTCGACACGACCAGCCAGCCGGAGATCTATGTCAACGGCTCGCGTGTAGCCTCCCGTAACGGGCAGTATAGTTTCACCGCCGGGGGAGTGGGAGAGCATCAGTTCAGCGGTTATATCCTGATGCGCAACAGCCGTGGGGATGTGCTGCGCCGTAACTTCTTGCAGAAATATAATGTCATACCCGTGCCGGGCGGCGCTACCGTCGCTGCCGATCTTATGAACATGCTCTATGCGGGTTACAACAACCCCATCAGCGTCAGTGTGCCGGGTGTGCCGCAGAATGGTGTGTCGGTGAGCATGACCGGCGGTCGCCTTATCACCAAAGGCCCGGGCAAATATGTCGCCATACCCGCGGCCGTAGGCCATGATGTGACGTTCCGGGTGAGTGCGCGCGATGGCAAGATGACACGCTCCTTCCCGCCTTTCACGTTCCGTGTGCGCAAATTGCCCGACCCCATGCCTTACATCGCTTTGGGTGAAGACCGCTTCAAAGGCGGCAATCTGTCGAAAGCAGGTTTGATGGGTGCCGGACATCTCAGCGCGGCAATCGATGATGGAATCCTCGACATTCAGTTCCGCGTAACAGGCTTCTCGGTCGTGTTCTATGACAACATGGGCAATGCCGTGCAGATGGCTTCACAAAACGGACAGTTTACCGATCGCATGCGTGATCAGTTCCGCCGATTGAGCCGCGGCCGCCGCTTCTATATCACAGAAGTGCACGCCGTCGGTCCCGACGGCATAGCGCGTACGCTGCCGGGAGCCATGGAGGTGAAGGTGAGGTAAATTGCCGAGATAATCAGTAAATGCAAATCTTATGAAGAGATTATTTATTATAATAGCAATCTGTTGCTTCGGCGTAGCGGGCACATCAGCCCAGCCTAAGGCAAGGCGGGTGCAGCAACAGCAGGAACAGAAGTCGAACAGCAACAACATGACGCTGCGGCAACAGATAGACTTTCCTACGGATGAGCCTATGAGCGGCGACGTGATATGGCGGCGTGATGTCTATCGGGAACTCGACTTGACCGATGATGCCAATGCGGCACTCTATTATCCCGTGGAGCCCGATGGTACGCATGTCAACCTTTTCACATTACTTTTCAAACTTATCATGGCGGGGCCTAACCATGGAGGCATTGCTGCTTACAGCTATGATGTCAACAGTGGCAGTGAGAAGTTTGACGAGTCGCTGCGCCTAAGCCCGAAGAAGTTCCTCGACGACTATCACATCTTCTATGAGAAGACGGACAAGGGAGTGCATATCGACGACAGCGACATCCCATCGGCTGAGGTCAAGGCTTATTTCATCAAAGAGAGCAGTTACTATGATCAGAATACAGCGACGTTTCACCGTCAGGTCACGGCGCTATGCCCCGTGATGTTCCGTGAGGACGACTTTGGCGACGGTGCCACGAAGTACCCGCTCTTCTGGGTTAGGTACAGCGACGTGGCTCCCTTCCTTGCCAAGCAAATGGTCATGACGAGCAATATCAACAATGCCGCCATGATGAGCTTAGCCGACTATTTCGGAACCAATCTCTATAAAGGAAAGATTTATAAGACCAACAACATGCTCGGCAAGACGTTGGCTCAGGAGGTTGGCAGCGATTCGGTCAAGCTCTCCAAGGCGCAGCAGCGTATTGACAAGGAGATTGCAGCGTTCGAGTCGAAGATCTGGGGCGATCAGGCAAAGAAAGACTCACTCGACTCTATTGCCAAGCTTGACCCTAAGGCATTGAAAAGTTCTAAAAAGACACCTCGCGTGCGGCGTTCTTCTGCAAGAACAGAGCGCGTGAAATCGAAGCGCGGCCAGACACCCCAGACTGTCTCCTCCGGGGCGGCCAGGGTGACCGTGAGACGACAGAGGCATTGAGCTTCTTGTGTCTCTTTGTGTGGCCGTACCATTGTGGCGGCCACAGGGCTTTTAATATTCAGACTTTTATATTCAGGTTTTAGTATTCAGTAATATCGACGGAAGAGATTAATCCCATAACAATTAATCCAATAACAATATGAGAAAATTACAAGTTATTCTTTTGTTGGCTGCCGCTTTCTTATTCACTTCAACGGCTACCGCTCAGGTGAAGTTCGGTATTAAGGGTGGTGTGGATGTCACAAGTATCAAACTTAACGAGAGCGTGTTCGATGAGAACAACCGGGTAGGCTTCTATGTCGGTCCTACGTTGAAGTTCACCTTGCCTTTGGTAGGCCTTGGCGTGGATGCTTCGGCGCTCTATGACCAGCGCTCTGCCAATGTAGAGAATTCTTCAACGAAGACAGAAACCTCTCTCGACCAGAAACAGATAGCTGTCCCTATCAACCTTCGTTATTCTGTAGGCTTGGGCTCGTTGGCCAACTTCTTTGTTTTTGCCGGTCCGCAGTTCGGCTTTAATGTCGGCGGAGACAAGAAGCTCTCTGAGTACGACTGGAAATGGAAAGATTCTAACTTCAGCGTCAACGTTGGTTTGGGTATTACGTTGGTAAACCATCTTCAACTCAATGCCAACTATAACATTGCCTGCGGTAAGACAGGTGATGCTACTTGGAGCAATACATCAGAGACCGTGTCGAAGAGTGTGACGGACAAGAACTTCCATGCCCGTTACAATGCTTGGCAGATTGGTCTGGCCTATTACTTTTGAACAAGCGCAGACGTGGGAATGTCAGTCCGCGTCTGCGCTTGTGCTATACCGGCTCCGCAGTTGAAACGATGCTGTCTTGCGGGGCCGGCGCTCTTCTTGCCGTCCTGAAAGATTGTTTGTCAGACAAGGGTGAATTAGTAGAAAAAGCAGTATCTTTGCAACGCTATGCAATACGTGGATGTCATACTGCCATTGCCTCTCCAGGACTTTTTCACTTATGCTGTAAGCGATACGCTTGCGGCGCGTATCCGTATGGGCATACGCCTGCTTGTCCCTTTTGGCAAGAGCAAGACCTATGCGGCCATGGCTGTCCGTGTGCACGATGAGAAACCTGATCTTCCGGACAGCAAGATTCGTGAGGTACTGACCGTGCTTGACGATCATCCCATTCTCCTTCCCAACCAACTGCGGCTATGGCGATGGATAGCCGACTACTACATGTCACCTCTCGGTGAGGTGATGAATGCTGCTTTACCTGCAGGGCTCAAGGCAGAGGCCGGCTATCGTCCCAAAACGGAGACGTGTGTGCGTGTCGGCAAGAAGTTTGAAAGTATAGAAGGGGCGAAGGTCGCCATAGAGATGCTCCGTCGCATGCCAAGGCAGTTGAAGACCTTCCAGGTGCTTATTTCTCTCAATAACGATTCCTCCACCGGCGTTGTCACGCGGGAGGAACTGATGAACGAGGCCCATTGCACTTATGATACGGTCAAAAGACTCGCAGAACAAGGCTTCATCGTGACTTATGAGCATGCGGTGGAGCGGCTGAACCGCAAGGGCGATGCCCATCCCGAGCGTATACAGCCGTTGAGCGAGGCGCAGGCGACAGCAAGGAAAGAAATAGAACTGCAGTGGAAAGAGAAGCAAGTCGTGCTGCTTCATGGCGTGACATCGAGCGGTAAGACAGAGATCTATATCCATCTCATTCAGGAAGCGATCAACCGTGGCGAACAAGTGCTCTACCTCTTGCCCGAGATAGCGCTGACCGTCCAGATGACACAGCGCCTGCAACGTGTTTTTGGCTCCCGATTAGGTATTTACCATTCCAAATACAGCGATGCGGAGCGTGTGGAGATATGGCGCAAGCAACTCTCCAATGAGCCTTACAATATTATCCTTGGCGCGCGCAGTGCCGTCTTCCTGCCTTTTCAGAAGCTCGGCCTCGTTATTGTCGATGAGGAGCATGAGACGAGTTTCAAGCAGCAAGACCCTGCCCCGCGTTATCATGCCCGTTCCACGGCCATTGTCCTGGCACAGATGTATCAGGCAAAGACCTTGTTGGGTACGGCAACCCCGTCAATGGAGAGCTATTACAATGCCAAGACGGGAAAGTATGGGCTTGTGACACTCTCTACACGTTTCAAGAATATACAACTCCCGGAGATAGAGGTCGTCGATACGAAAGACCTCAGGCACCGCAAACTGATGACCGGTCCGTTCTCGCCTCGTCTTCTTGCGGCGATGCGTGAGGCCTTGGCAAATGGCAAGCAGGTCATCCTTTTTCAGAACCGCCGGGGCTTCGCGCCCGTTCTGTCGTGCCCTACCTGCGGCTGGACTCCTAAATGCAAGAATTGTGATGTGTCGCTGACCTATCACAAACGGTTGAACCTACTCACCTGCCATTACTGTGGCTTCACAATGCCCGTGCCGGAGACTTGTCCCAATTGTGGCAATCCGCACCTCTCCGACCGGGGCTATGGCACGGAGAAGATCGAAGACCTCGTGCGTGCAGAGTTTCCTGAGGCACGGGTAGCACGTATGGATCTCGATACCACGCGTACGCGCGGTGCTTACGCGCGGCTTATCGGGGAGTTTGGCGAGGGAAAGACCAATGTGCTCATTGGTACGCAGATGATCTCCAAAGGGCTCGACTTCGATAATGTGGCAGTTGTCGGCATCCTCGATGCCGATACAATGCTCAATTATCCCGACTTCCGGGCTTATGAGCATGCGTTCATGATGATGAGCCAAGTGGCGGGGCGTGCGGGACGGAAGGGCAAGCAAGGACTTGTCATCCTGCAGACACGCAGTCCGCGGCTTCCCGTCATCCATCAGGTTGTGCACAACGATTATACCGGTTTTTACAATGATCTTCTTGAGGAGCGGAGCCTTTTCCATTATCCGCCCTTCTCACATATTATATATATCTTTCTCAAGCACAAACAGGAAGGTGTGGCGGAGATGGCGTCACAAGAGCTTGGCGGACGACTGCGCCAACTCTTTGGTGACCGAGTCTTAGGACCGGACAAGCCGGCGATCGCCCGCGTGAAGACCTTGTTTATCAGAAAGATTGTGTTGAAGCTGGAGCTTGGTATCGACCTTCGTAAGTCGCATGCCGCACTCTATCAAGCCCGCGACAGCATCATGAAGCAACCATGTTATAAGGCTGTGCAGATCTATTTTGACGTCGATCCCGACTGATTATAACTTCCCGATCTCATCTTCCGGGAGCCCGGATATTCGGGCAATAGTTGCTGTGGGTAAGCCTTCCGCTTTCATGGCTTTGGCTAATGAACGTTTCTCTTCCGCTCTTCCCTCTGCTCTTCCTTCCTTTCTTCCTTCCTTTCTTCCTTCCTTTCTTCCTTCCTTTCTTCCTTCCTCTCTTCCTTCTGCTCTTCCTTCTGCTCTTCCTTCCTCCATGCCTTCCATCTTCGCGGTATCCAATACATCGTTTTGCACCATGATATTGTCGATATGGCGGTCATAAGCTAAGCGTTCGGCTTTATTCATCCTCATGACCTGCAGTTTCTGCTTGGCTTCCTGAAGGCCGGGGGCAGTTGTGTTGTCCTTGATATGCCCGTTTTTCAGATAGTCGAGCCATTCCTCCAACGGAGTCTTTGCCACTTCGTTGAATTGGTTCACGCGAATAAGATAATATTCGGGAAAGATCTTCTCCGGCGCCTGCATCTCTATTATCTTGCGGTCGCGCGTACTGATCTTTAAATTGTCATGTGTATGGACACCGATAAACTGAGTGTAGCCGTGATAGAGATAGTCGGCTCCCTGGCCAAGATCGAAATAGAGAATGCTAATGGAATAGACTTTCTTTACCTGGTCATATTTGTCACCAAGATTGATATGCTCCGTTATTGCTTTTGACACACCATACAGAATGCGCTGCAGATAATATAGTTCACGTGTCAATTGCACCTCAACAATAATGATCTCATTCTTGCTGTTCTTGGCCTTAATATCAACACGGTTATATTTGTCCGTTGATTCTTCCTGATTGCCTTCACTCTCAAGAATCTCCACAATGTGTACAGGTTCTTCAAGAAGAACCGTGATGAGTCCTTCCAAAACACCGAAGTTGGCCTTGTCCCTTAATATACGTTTCACGGCCCAGTCGAACCGTATGTATTTGTTGTTGTCTTCTTCCATGTTTTTTGTGGCAAATATATACTTTTTTATTCAAATTGGCAAGGAAAAAGTGATATTTTTATACCTTTGCATGAATAATATAAGAAACTCATAGCATGGCAGATAACTCTACGGATTATATTCATGAGCCTCTTCTTCAGATAATGGCAGCCAACCCGCAGGCTTTCTCCAAATCGGAGATGCTCTACGCTGCCAATCGGTTGTTGCCAACCACAATGAAAAGTACCAAAAAGTTTCTCGCCAAGTACAGGGGGAATATCCTTCATGAGCTGATTCTGGAACACTCCGATGCTCCCTATTATTATATAGCGCCCAAGTTCTTTGTAGAGATCCTCAGAGCCATGCCTCAGGAGAAGTTCAAGGCGTATGCCGGTTGCGCCAATCCTTTCGTGGGATATAGCTATCGTGTCAAGTGGAAAGTTGACGACTATGTCGTGCGCAAGTTTGCCGAGTCGATGTACGACTTCCTGCACGGCAATTCTTACCAGTCGCGCGCGTGCATCGTCAAACTTCCCGATTGGGCATGGCAGTCGTATTACCGGTCCTATTCGAGCAACCTTGATGACCTCTCTTTCTATCTGTATCTCGACCAGTTGGCCGAGCTGCCGGAGCTCAGTGCCTATTTCGAATATACGGACCAGTCTTTGAAATCGTGGCTGTTCTGGCTTCGCCGCGGCCGTATCGTGATGAATGTTCCCGTCAACAGGCAGGCGCTTGAGAACATCTTCCTGACCAGTACCCAGATGGATCCTCAGAAGGCTTCGGAGTATTTCGGTTTTTGCTATCTTTACCTCGTCTTCGCCAAGGACGGCAATCTGCAGAAAGCGCTCAAGGACGTTACCGCGCCCTGTCCTGCCCGTACCGTGCTTCAGGCCATCGATCTCATACAAAAAGGCAAGTATGGCGAGGCTGCGAAGCTGTTTCAACACGAGTTGCGCGGGACAGGTAACAATGTCTTTGAGCGTGATCCCCTCGCCAATTTCTATTATGCCATAGCACTGCGCTTCGACAAGACCGTGGCATCTGAGAAGAAAGCTAACGCCATCCTAAAGAAGAAGGATGTCACGGGTCTGCCCTATGCAGCCATGAGACTGATCCTGCAGAGCCGAATGGCAGACAAGGTGACGAGCCAGTTTACCCATCCAATAGCTGAAATAGCATCCATCAATTTCAATTATCTTTTAGCTGCTTTTGCCATGAAGCATTTCCACACGATGGACGCTCAGGCTGAGGCGGATGTGGACGAATATATGCGTCGGGCTTCTAAGGAAGGCTACAAACTGTTAGAAGTGGAGATGGCCAACGACTTCGATTTCCTTAAAGCCCGGCAGACCGAACTGGAGAAGGAGACGGGTATGCATCCGTCCATGCCTTATATCAAAGTGGTACCCGACTGGGAGCTGGTGCTCAACAAGTTGATGGATGGCGACTACATCGAGAAGGGTGAAAGCAAGCAGGTGGAGCCCAGGGAGCGTATCGCTTATCTGTTCAGTTCCGATTTGTATGGCATTCAGCCGGTCCTGCAGAAAAGTAAGGATGGAGTGACATGGACCAAGGGACGCAACATTGCCCTTAAACGCTTTTATGAAGGTACCGGCCTGCCGATGACCAACCAGGACCGGGCGGTAGCTAACATGGTGGAAGCATACAACTATGGCTGGTATGGCGGTACACACTATGATCTGTACGGGCGCAAAGTGGTCTATGCCTTGGCGGGTCACCCGTGGGTGTTCGATGCCAGAGACCCCACCATTCATATCGACATCGTGCCAGAGAAGTTGCAGCTCTCCGTCACCTTGAAGCAGGACGGCTACCATGTCGACAGTAATGTTAATAAGGCCGACTTGACAGAGCAATATGTTGTCAAGGAAGAGACACCCCAGCTATTCAAGGTCTTGAAACTGTCGGACAAGCAGTATTTGGCGCTTCAGCTCCTTTACACGGTCAAGGTCTTCCCCGTTGAGGCGAAGGACAAACTGACAAAGGTCCTCGAGGCGTTCTCACGCAACATGGTTGTGATGAGCGACCTGCTGCAGAACACGAATATCAAAACGGTGGATGCCGACAGCCGCATCGTCTTCCGCCTGCAGCCGAGCGACGACCAGGTCATCCTTCAACTGCTCGTTCGTCCTTTCGCCAAATGTCCGCCTTACGTGCAGCCGGGCGAGGGCATGGACTTCGTGTCCACCGTCTATCAGGGTGAGACGTTGCAGACCCATCGTGACATGAAGGCTGAAGGGGCCAATCTGAAGCGGGCCATTGCGCTGCTCATGCCTTATGAAGACGAGCAGGAGGGCAACCGATGGTCCTTGTCCATCGAGGAATGCCTGGATCTGCTCAGTATGCTGCGTGACCATCCCGATGCCGGCGTGGTGGAATGGCCCGAGGGCGCGCGGTTCCGTGTGAACAGGGGCAAGCTCATGCCGAAGGACATGCACCTCACCGTCTCGTCCATGGCCAGCTGGTTTGATATCTCCGGCGACATAGAGATTGGCGAAGGCGAGAAGATGAAGATCGCGCAGCTTATGGAGAAACTGCGGGAGGCTAAGGGTCACTTCATCCAGCTTGGCGACAACGAGTATGTCGCCGTCAGCGACCAGCTCCGCCGTCAGCTTGCCTCCTTGGAGAAGATGGGACGGAGTCAGAAAGGCAAACTGCGCGTCGCCGTGTACAACGCCCCGGCGCTCAACGACATGGAGGATTCGGGCGTGGAGATCAAGGCCGACGACCACTACCGCGAGTTCGTGGAGCGTGTGGAGCAGTCGGGCGACCTCAAGGTGCGCGTACCTAAGAACATCAATGCCGAGCTTCGCGACTATCAGAAAGAGGGTTATGTATGGATGTCACGCCTCGCCTACTGGGGTGCCGGTGCCTTGCTCGCCGACGACATGGGGCTTGGCAAAACCCTACAGACCATCACTGTGCTCCTCAGCCGCGGCAAGGAGGGGGCGGCACTTGTCATCGTGCCCACATCGCTCATCCTCAACTGGCGCGACGAGCTGGCACGCTTCGCCCCGGGACTCAAGGTCCGGATCCTCAACCAGGCAGGCGAGGACCGTGCAAAGGCAATTGAGGAGGCGGACAAATTTGATGTTGTCATCACGACCTACGGCTTGCTGATCAACGAGGAGGAGAGCCTCTCAAAGAAAGAATGGAACACCATCGTGCTCGATGAGGCCCACACCATCAAGAACCGCGACACAAAGATGTCGAAGGCGGCCATGAAGTTGCAGGGCCGTTTCCGCATCTTGCTCACCGGCACGCCGGTTCAGAACAACCTCAGCGAGATATGGAACCTCATGCAGTTTGCCAACCCCGAGCTCTTAGGCTCCTTTCAGCAGTTCACCGACCGGTTCATCACACCGGTCGAGAAGTTGCACGACAAAGGTGCGCAGCAGGTCCTGCGACGCATGATAGCCCCCTTCATCCTTCGTCGCACGAAGAACGATGTGCTCAACGAGCTGCCGCAGAAGACGGAGGTGACACGCAAGGTCGAGCTCTCCCAGGAGGAATGGGCGCTCTACGACCATATCCGCCAGCAGGCGCTGCTCAACCTCGCCGACGGCGAGGCCACACCGCTGCAGACGCTCACCGAGCTTACGCGGCTGCGACAGGCTGCCTGCAACGCGCAGCTTGTCGACAAGAAACTGAAGATCCCTTCTTCCAAACAGGCTGCGTTCTTGGAGATGGTCGACTCGCTCCATGACAATCACCACCGTGCCTTGGTCTTCAGCCAGTTTACCTCGCATCTCGCGCTCATCCGCAAAGCGCTCGACAAGAAAGGGGTCGACTATCTCTACCTCGATGGGGCTACACCTGCCAAGGAGCGCGCCCAGCTCGTCGAGAAGTTCCAGACCGGCGACATGCCGCTCTTCCTCATCAGTCTGAAGGCTGGAGGATTGGGCTTGAACCTTACTGCGGCCGATTATGTCATCCATCTCGACCCGTGGTGGAACCCAGCCATCGAGGAGCAGGCTTCCGACCGCGCCTACCGCATCGGACAGCAGAATCCCGTCACCGTCTACCGGTTTATCGCTGAAGGAACGATCGAAGAAAAAATCATCCAGCTGCACAAGACGAAGAAGTCTTTGGCTGACGCGTTGTTGGAAGGCGGAGACATGAGCGCCAAACTGTCCAAGGATGAGCTCTTGGAGCTGCTGAAGGAGCGGTAGAAAGCTATGGACGGAAGCAATCAAGAATAAATCTTGACTTTGATACCATCTGGATCAAACTTCATGCTCTTAAAATTTGTAAGTCTTGGTTTTTCTTCGTAAGTTTGCAGAACAAGACCAATAAAAAGTACAATAAATAGATGATTCTTATGACTCAGGAAGAGAAAACAAAGATAGAAGAGCGTATCGTGGACGTGCTGAAAACGGTCTACGATCCGGAGATACCCGTGAATATCTACGACCTCGGTATGATCTACAAGATCGACTTGCAGGACGACGGCACACTGAACATTGACATGACGTTCACCGCTCCTTCGTGCCCCGCCGCCGACTTCATCTTAGAGGATGTGCGCACGAAACTCGAGGGCGTGGAAGGCGTGAAGACTGCCAACGTCAACCTTGTCTTCGAGCCCGCCTGGGACCAGAGCATGATGTCGGAAGAGGCGAGAATAGAGCTCGGCTTCGAGTGATCATCGTCGGGCATAAGGTGCAAACGGGTTTCGGTTTATAATGTAGTGAGATAATAGGTGATATATGCGGAAGAATGTTTATTTTTTGAGTGATGCTCATCTCGGGTCGTTAGCTGTCCCGCATCGCAGGATGCAGGAGCGGCGACTGGTGCGCTTCCTCGATTCTATCAAGGACAAGGCGGCTGCCGTGTATCTGCTCGGCGATATGTTCGACTTCTGGTACGAATATAAATATGTGGTGCCGAAAGGCTTTACGCGCTTCCTTGGCAAGATTTCCGAACTGACCGATAATGGTGTGGAGGTTCATTTCTTCACTGGCAATCACGATATTTGGGCTTACGGCTATTTGGCTGAGGAGTGTGGCGTGAAGATGCACTATCAGCCGTTGACGACAGAGATCTACGGCAAGGTCTTTTACCTTGCCCATGGTGACGGCTTGGGCGACAACAGCGGATCGTTCAAACTGTTGCGTAAGATTTTCCACAACCGTGTGTGTCAGGTATTGTTCTCGGCCCTGCATCCGCGCTGGGGCATGCAGTTCGGATTGGAGTGGGCGAAACACAGCAGGCTCAAGCGCGCCGACGGCAAGGAGCCGCCGTATATGGGTGAGGACAAAGAGTATCTCGTGCTATGGACCAAGAAATATGAGCAGCAACATCCCAATATCGACTATTATATCTATGGCCACCGCCATATAGAGCTCGACCTGAACCTGCCGCGTGTGGAGGGTCATACGCCGCGTATGCTGATCCTTGGCGACTGGATCACGCAGTTTACCTATGCCGTCTTCGATGGGGAGCACCTCTTCCTCGAAGAATATGTGGAAGGGGAGTCGAAACTGTGATGCGGCAGGTCGCGGGAGCAAACTGCGACAGAGAGGATCATGGCGCTAAAACGAAAACAGGCTGACGACCGACAGATTAATCTCTGCCGTTCGTCAGCCTGTTGGCTTTCATTCACCGGCTGAACATTCAGCCGGTGAAATGATGTTTAGATCTCCGGCTCGCGACCTTCGACGATAGCGAGGGTGTCGCGTGCGATGACGATCTCCTCATCGGTAGGAATCATCACAACCTTGACCTTAGAGTCGTCGGCAGAGAGGATCTGCTCCTTGGAGCGTACGTGGTTGCGCTCCTTGTCCATCTTCACGCCGAGGTACTCGAGCCCCTGGCAGCTGTCCCAACGCACACCTTCCTGGTTCTCACCTACGCCGGCTGTCCACACGATGATGTCGACACCGTTCATGGCTGCCGCGTAAGCACCGATATACTTCTTGATGCGGTAGTTGTACATGGCAAGTGCGAGGTGAGCCATCTTGTTGCCTTCGTTGTCGGCATTCTCATTGTCGCGCATGTCGCTGGAGATGCCAGCCACGCCGAGCACGCCACTCTCTTTGTTGAGATAGTCGGCCATCTGCTGGGGTGTCATGCCGCTCTTCTCCATCATGTAGCACACGGCAGACGGATCGATGTCGCCGGAGCGAGATCCCATCATCAGACCGGCCAGCGGTGTCAGTCCCATAGAAGTGTCGATGACCTTGCCATACTTGATGGCAGCTACCGACGCACCGTTGCCGATGTGGCAGGTGATGATCTTCTGCTTCTTGATGTCTACTCCGAGGAACTCGCACACGCGGTGAGAGACATAGCGGTGAGAGGTACCGTGGAAGCCGTAGCGACGTACGTGATACTTCGTGTACCACTCGTAAGGAATGGCGTAGAGGTAAGCGTAGTCGGGCATGGTAGAGTGGAAAGCGTTGTCGAACACGGTCACCTGAGGCACGTCAGGCATGAGCTCGTCAACGGCACGGATGCCGGCGAGGTGTCCTTTGTTGTGAACAGGTGCGAGGTCGATGAGGCTCTCGATACCTTCTTCCACTTTCGGCGTGACGAGGCAGCTCTTCTCGAAGAGGTCGCCTCCCTGCACGATACGGTGGCCTACGGCTCCGATCTCGTCCAGACTCTTGATAGCGCCAAACTCAGGATCGAGGAGGCACTTGAACACCAGTTGCACGCCTTCCTTATGACTGGGCAGGTTGGCCATGATCTTCTTCTTCTCACCGTTGGGAAGCTTCACCTTGATGAAAGCGTCATCGATGCCGATACGCTCTACACCACCCTGAGCCAGGACCGTCTCGTCGGTCATGTCATAGAGTTTATACTTAATGCTTGAACTTCCACAGTTCAAAACCAAAATCTTCATAATAATGTTAAGTGTTTAATGTTAAGTGTTTAATGATATTAATGTGGAATGATGATAATGTTGAATGTTAAATGTTAAATGTTAAATGTTTAATGATATTAATGTGGAATGATGATAATGTTGAATGTTAAATGTTAAGTGTTTAATGATATTAATGTTGAATGATGATAATGTTGAATGTTGAGTGATGATAATGTTGAATGTTGAATGTTAAGTGTTTAATGATATTAATGTTTAATGATGATAATGTTGAGAGTCTAATTGGATAATGATATAATATCGAATGATTTAATATTGGATGGAGTAGGGGCTACTTTGTGTTCTGTTGCCTAAGATTCTCTGCTGTGGTCTTTGTGATTGTCCCCAATATCTTGCGGAGCTCATTGGCATCGTCATACATAGATTCGTACTCTTTCTTGATAATGAGCCTTGTACGATAAAGCAGTTCAAGCCAATAGATGGTTTCGTTACATTCCTTCAAAGCAATGTAAACCTTTGCCATAAAGTCCTTTTTACTTATCGCACATTCAGCCTCCGCAATGTTTGCTCCAATACTCGTACCACTTCTGAAGATCTGGTCGGCAATATTGTATTCATGCTTCTCTGATTTCAGAAAGTGTGCGAGGTTCACGATCCTTACAGAAAAGTTCATGCACTTGTCTTGAAGAACTTTCGCGAAGTCGCTCATTATCAATTATCCATTAATATCAATTATCCATTAATCACCTAACATTCAACATTGACCATTGAATCATTATTCAAATCAACATTAAACATTCCACATTGAACACTTAACATTGACCATTGAATCATTATTCAAATCAACATTAAGCACTCAACATTGAACACTCAACATTGACCATTGAATCATTATTCAAATCAACATTAAACATTCCACATTGAACACTCAACATTGAACATTGAATCATTATTCAAATCAACATTTAACATTCAACATTCAACATTATTTCTTCGCGTCCTGTGCCTGGCAGCTTGTGATAGCGACCATGTAGTAGATGTCATCGACGGAGCATCCGCGGCTCAGGTCGTTGACCGGCCGTGCAATACCCTGCAGGATCGGGCCGATAGCCGTAGCGCCGCCGAGACGCTCCACGAGCTTATAGCCGATGTTGCCCACCTCGAGGTTTGGCACGACGAGGACGTTGGCACGGCCGGCGATGTTGCTCATCGGAGCCTTCTTCTTGCCTACAGCGGGCACGAGGGCAGCGTCAGCCTGAAGCTCACCGTCTACTAAGAGGTCGGGGAACTTCTCGTGCGCGATCTTCACGGCATCGATGACCTTGTCGATGACATACACGCTCTTGCCTGTCGTCTTATCGATGGCATCCTTGGCAGAGCCCTTGGTGGAATAGCTCAGCATGGCCACGTGCGGCTCCTCAACGCCGGCAATGGTCTTGGCAGTCTGGGCTGTGGTGTAGGCGATCTGGGCGAGCTGGTCAGCAGTGGGGTTAGGCGTGACGGCCACATCACCCATGACAACGATACCATCGTTGCCGTACTGCGATTTTGTCACGAGCAGCATGGCACCGCTCACGCAGGTGATGCCGGGGGCGCACTTGATGATCTGCAGCGCCGGGCGCAGGGTGTCGCCCGTAGTGCTCAGCGCACCACTGATCTGACCGTCGGCATCGCCGCTCTTGATGATCATGCATCCAAGATAGAGATTGTTGTGGAGCACGAGCTCGCGGGCCTGGTCGACAGTCATGCCCTTCTTCTTACGGAGCTCAGCAAGTTTCTCGGCATACTCCTCGGTCTTGTCAAAATGGAGCGGATCGATGATCTTGGCCTTGCTGATGTTCTTCAGACCCCATTCTTCTGCCTCTTGCTTGATATGAGCGGGGTTGCCAATAAGAATGATGTCGGCGATGTCGTCGGCAAGCACATGGTCGGCTGCTTTCAATGTGCGCTCTTCCTCAGCCTCAGGAAGAACGATGCGCTGCTTGTCAGCTTTGGCGCGTGCCACAATTTCTTCTAATAAACTCATTGTATGTTATTAATGTTGTAAGTAAAATCGACGCAGTTGGAGTGTTGCAAAGTACACTTTGCAAAATTACAAAAAAATATCCTTATGCATTCATACACAAGGATATTTTTTTCTCGTTGATTTCCTATTCCCATTTTTCTCTTTTCCCTCTTCATTCTTCTCTCTTTCCTCTTCATTCTTCATCCTTCATTCTTCTCTTTTCACGTTGTGGCCATTTCTTTCGTAAGCAGGCTCTCTAAGTCCTCTGCTGAGAGCCGGAGGCGGAAGTTACCTTTGATAGCCGCGCTGATGCGCCCCGTCTCTTCGGAGACGACGACAGCAATGGCATCGGATGCCTGGGAAATGCCGAGGGCAGCACGGTGGCGGAGACCTAACTCTTTGGGGATGTCCATGTTATGGCTTACCGGCAGGATGCATCCGGCGGCTTTGATGCGGTGCTTGGAAATGATCATGGCCCCATCGTGCAGCGGTGAGTTCTTAAAGAAGATGTTCTCGATCAGCAGTTTGTTGATCTGTGCATCGATGAGCTCGCCCGTCTGCACAATGTCATCGAGTGGGGTGGCACGCTCAATGACGATGAGTGCGCCCACTTTTCCTTTCGCCATGTCCATGCAAGCCCAAACGATAGGCATGATAGCCGTTTTGTCTACTTGCTGCGAACTGTCGCGGTGAAAGAAAAAGTTAAGGAACTTCCTGGCCCGCTGTCGCTCACCAATCTCATAAAGGAACTTGCGGATCTCATCTTTGAAGAGGACGATGAGGCCGATGACACCTACCGAGACAAGCTTGTCCATGATACTGCCCAAGAGCCGCATCTCCAACACCTGGGAGACAAAGAGCCAGGCGATGACAAAGATGATGATGCCGGTGAATACGTTCAATGACCGGCTCTCTTTCATGAGCCGGTAGAAATAGTAGAGCAGCAAGGCTACTGTTACTATGTCGATGATGTCTTTTATGCCGAAAGAAAAAAACACAGGAGAATGTTAAATGTTAAATGTTGAATGTTGAGTGTTGAATGATAATAATGTGTAATGTTGAATGTTGAGTGATGCTAATGTATAATGTTGAGTAATGTTTTATGAGTTAATGATTAATGTATTATGAGTTGATGATTAATGTAGCTTATCATTGTTTATCTGATCATTGGACATTTGGCACTAACGTCATTAAACATTAAACACTTAACATTTAACATTTGACATTATTTTCGTCGCTTGTACGGCTTCTCTCACATCATGCACACGAAGGATGCTGGCACCGTTGAGCAAGGCGAGGGTGTTGACGACTGTCGTGCCGTTGAGCGCCTCGTCGGCTGTTATGTCGAGTGTCTTCCAGATGAGGCGTTTGCGGGAAAGGCCTGCGAGAATGGGAAGGCCCATGACCTCCAACTTGCGCTGCCCGCGCAGAATGGCGAAGTTCTCTTCCTGTGTCTTGCCGAAGCCATAGCCCGGATCAAGAATGATGTCTTTCACGTGGAGGTCGCGCAACTGCTGCACCTCTTTGGAGAAGTTGATCAGCATGTCGTGGAGATTGCCTTGAACCGACATGAGGATATACGGTACTTTGAGGCGCCCCATCATGCGGAAGATCGCGGGATAATTCTTGAATATGTCGTCTGTCTCCGCCTCCACATCATAATGCTCTTCGAGCGGCTTGTCCACGATTCCCGTGATGCCGCCTTCCGAAACATCGTTGATGATGTCGGCACCATATTCCTCCACCGCCATACGGGCCACTTCGGGACGGTAGGTGTCTACGGAAACCGGCACATCCGGCTGCTCGCGGCGCACGACAGGCAGCGCATGGCGCAGCCGCCGCATCTCCTCTTCCTCGCTCACCTCATCGGCTCCCGGACGCGTAGAGAAGGCACCCACATCGATGATCTTGCCGCCTTGGGCCACAATCTCATTGGCCCGGTCTGCAATCTCCTTTTCTGTCTGTTTGCGGCTTCCCGCAAAGAAACTGTCGGGCGTGCAGTTGAGAATGCCCATCACCACCGGCTCCTTGAGGGAGAACAAGCGGCCTTTGATATTTAGTGTGTAGTTCATATCATTCATATTTTTGCGCAAATGTACAAATTAATTTTGTGTTTAACTTTGCGGTATGGAATAATTATACTATTTTTGCAAAGAAATATAGGGAACAATAAGAAATGAGATCCATCCGTCGTATAGCGCGGCTTTTCATGCTGCCTTTGCTTAAGAATGGCGTATTTTTCGTCACGATGTATATCTTGGGTATACTGTGCGCCTATCTCACACTCCCCAACGCGAAAGGGGCTGAGGTCTATGACAATTTGTGGCTTGAGCTTTTCCTTGACCTCTATGTGTTGTGCGTCATCCTCGCGCTGATCCCCCGAAAGGTGCGACGGTGGGTGCGTCGCATCCTCTACGTCATTCTCTATGGCGTGGCCATAACAGATGTGTTTTGTTTCTGGAAGTTCGGTTCCGACATCACTCCTTCGATGCTTATGCTCGTGGGCGAGACCGACAGTCGTGAGGCGGGAGAGTTCTTCTCTACTTACCTTTCGCCCGATGTGCTCACCTCGCCGGTGATGTGGATCATACTGCTTATCTTGGCGCATGTCGTCATAGGGCTGCGCAAGCCTGTCTGCCGATTGCTTGGCCTTAATTACCGCAAGCTGCGCGCCCGGCTCGACTTTGGCTTCCTGCGCTTCTTCCATCGTTACATGCTCTATCCTGAGTGTGGCGTGCTTGTCGTGGCACTGCTTATCTGGAGCTCCATCACGAGTTGGAACAACAAGAAAGGGCTGGCGCAGTTGATGACCGCCAGCTCTGTGGGCTCTATTGAGCATATCCTCACCGACCCCGACCACGGCAATACCTATCTGCCCGTCTACCGCCTCCTGTTCTCGATGTACAGCAACCATCTGGCCTCGCAGCAAGTAGAGAAATGTGTGGAGGCTTCGCGGCGCGTGAAGGTCGACTCCTGCTCGTTCCGCTCCCCAACCATCGTGCTGATTATCGGAGAAAGTTACAGCAAGGCTCACTGCCAGCTCTACGGCTATCCGCAGAAAGACACACCGCGGCAGCGTAAACTCGAGAGAAGCGGCTGGCTGACAAAGTTCAACGATGTCGTGTCGTGCTGGAACCTGACGAGCTTTGTTTTCAAGAATGTGCTCTCGATGCATGTCGTAGGTCAGAAAGGGGAGTGGTGCGACTATCCGCTCTTCCCCGAGCTCTTCCGCAAGGCAGGTTATCAGGTGACCTTCCTTACCAATCAGTTTCTCCTCGCTGCCGGGCAGGCTGTCTACGACTTCTCGGGCGGCTTCTTCCTTAACGACCCGCAGCTGAGCAAGGCACAGTTTGATCTTCGCAATACGCAGCTCCATCCGTTTGATGAAGGGTTGCTGTCCGACTATGACAACTTCGTCAAGGAAGGCAAAATCAAGCTTTCTGCCAATGGCAAGCACGATCATCCCAATCTCATCATCTTTCATCTCATCGGTCAGCACGTGAGTTACAACACACGCTATCCGCGCGACCGTGCCAAATGGAAAGCCGACGACTACAAGGAGCTTCGCCCCGACATCGCCAACGACCATTACCGTCGCCGTATGGTGGCAGAATACGACAATGCATGCCTCTACAACGATTCGATCGTGACGCAGATCGTGAAGCGGTTCCAAAACAAGGATGCCATCGTCATCTACATGCCCGACCATGGCGAGGAGATTTATGAGCCGGGTCGTAACATCCTTTGCCGCAACCATTCCATGGCTGTCGACTGGCCTTTGGCACACTACGAGTTTGAGGTGCCGTTCTGGATCTGGTGCTCCCCAAGTACGCGCACCGTGAGCCCGAGGTGTTCAAGGCTGTCAAGGACGCGAAGAACAAACGGTTCATGACGGATGCCCTGCCCCACATGCTCGTCTGGCTTGCCGGCATCTCTTCAAAGGACTATCATCCGCAGTACAACCTGCTCTCTCCCGAATATGACGAGACGCGTCCGCGAATATTGAAGAACAGCGTTGATTACGACCGCCTGCGCTCGGCAAACAGCGATTCGCAAAAGCGTAAGCATTAAGAATTAAAGAAAAGATATGGCTCTTGAAAACAATGGAGGAGAAAACTATGGAGGGAACACAACGACCCACGACAGCGACCTGCTGACACGGGCCGAGTGCAATGCGCTGCGTGGCATTGCCATCTTAGGTATCTTCCTTCATAACTACTGCCACTGGCTCAACCCTGTGGTGAAGGAAAACGAATATCAGTATTTCCAGCGCAACGTCGACTGGCTGACACAGTGCATCGCCGGTGCCGGCAGCCTGCTCCCGTGCCATCTCATCTCTTTCTTCGGCCATTACGGTGTGCCCGTCTTCCTCTTCCTCAGCGCCTACGGTCTGGAAAGGAAGTACGGTGGTCGCCCGGGACCAACCCTTGAAGACAACCGCGTGGCACCGCTCTCGTTCATCCGTTACCATTATCTCAAGCTTTTCAAGATGATGATTGTGGGCTTCATCTGCTTCACCATCATCGACGCGATCACACCCGGTTCGTGGAAATACAATGTACAGCAGATCGTCGGACAACTGCTGATGATCAACAACTGGTATCCGAACCCTGACGACAATATATGGCCGGGTCCCTTCTGGTTCTTTGGCCTGATGCTTCAGCTCTATGTCGTCTATCGCTTGTTCCTCTACCGCCGTCACTGGGGCTGGACCGTAGCGCTGATGGTGGTGTGTACCGGCGTTCAGCTGCTCATGGCACCCGAAGGCGAGACGCTTAACTACTGGCGTTATAACTTCATGGGTGGCATGCTGCCGTTTGGACTTGGCCTGCTCTTCGCCCGCTATGGCGAGAAGATCATGATTGTGCGGCTCAACTTCGGCGGCTTCCTCATGAGTTGGGTGGCATGCTCATTCTTCATCGTTTCAGCTTCCGAGTCGTTCTATACGTGGGTCATCGTCCCCGCTCTCATCTGCTACGCCTCGGTCTATCTCGTCAAGAGCATTGACCATCTGCCGTGGGCAGGGCTGCGCGGTTGGATCTGGTATGCCCTCAGCTGGATGGGCAACATCTCTGCCGCCCTGTTTGTCATTCATCCCGTCCTGCGTAAGATCTTTATTCCGATCTCGCGCCGCGGCGATGTCTACACGGGCCTGCTGCTCTATGCCATCGCCTCGCTGGGTGTGGCCTGGCTGGTGATGAAGGTGATGAAGAAAATTCCGAATCCGAAACTATGAAAATACCAGATATTGAACTGGCGAACATCTCTCGCTTCCGTGGTGCGCTGATGGGTGTCGCCATGCTTATCATCATTCTGTTTCATGTCGACCTTGCCCGTTCCGACATGTTCTTCGGCCTGCGCCGTATGGGCAACCTCGGTGTGGACATGTTCTTGTTTCTCAGTGGTATAGGTCTTTGGTTCTCATGGATGAAGAAGCCGTCGTACAAGCATTTCTATTTCCGTCGGCTTATCCGCATCTATCCGGCGTGGCTCATTATAGCCAGCCTCTATTACATTCCGCGCATCCCCGTGCACGATCTTTCCTCACTCATCAATCTCTTAGGAGAGATCGGCTTCAACTGGAACTTCTGGCTCCACGACGAGCTGGCGTTCTGGTATATCCCGGCCATCATGATGCTTTACCTCTTTGCGCCGCCTTACATGCAGCTCATCAAGCGTCATCCCGTCTACCGTTGGTTGCCGGTGGTGATGATCATGTGGTGTATCCTTGTGCAGTGGGTCACACCGATCCATCATGCCGTGGGTCATATTGAGATCTTCTGGAGCCGGGTGCCCATCTTCTTCATTGGTATCAATATGGGCGAGATGGTCCGGCAGAAGCGCACCATTGACGGGCAGGGCATCTGGATGCTGATCATCATGTTTGTCATGACCTCAGCCTCGTGCTTCTTCCTTGAGCAGGTTCGCCACGGACAGTTCCCTTTGTTTGTCGAGCGCATGCTCTATATCCCGTTGACTATCACGTTTATCTTGATCTGCAACCGCGTCTTGAGGCGCACGCCCCATTGGTTCAACAAGTCGCTGGCTTTTGTAGGCTCTCTGAGCTTGGAGTGCTATCTCATCCATCTCCACTTTGTGCTCGATTATCTTCCGAAGTCGTGGAACTACTGGCTCACATTCTTTGTCTGTGTCGTCATCACGCTGCCGTTGGCGTGGCTGTTGAGCAAGATCGTCGGTTGGATCAATAAAATGTTGAATGTTAAATGTTGAGTGTTGAATGTTGTAGGTGAAGAGTGAGGAATACATCGGTAGTTAATAGTTTTAATCGATGTATCGACTTGCTCCAATTCTTAATTCTTCACTCTTCACTAATATAATTAAACATTAAACACTTAACACTACTCATTTATGTTGAGTGTTGTAGGTGAAGAGTGAGGAATACATCGGTAGTTAATAGTTTTAATCGATGTATCGATTTGCTCCAATTCTTAATTCTTCACTCGTAACTATTCAGTGAATGCCGGTCGAAAGTTAAGGAGAGAGTTACGAGCGGAGATTCATATTCTATCTTGTTCCAATTCTAACAAAAACAAATAAAACTCTTGCTGTGATGCAAGGGCTACGCCCTTTGAAAAAGAACACCATTTGGACAGATTATCAGGCGAAATAAAGGAAATAATCAACCAAAATCGATGAAAAACTATCAAAACGGATATTTTTCAAGCTTTTATGTGAAATAATTAACGTTTTGCTTGCGAGTCTTTAAAAATTCGTTTAACTTTGCATATAATATAACAAAATTATACTCAAGAGCGATATAACAAGCAATTTATAAAGAATAAAGTTAAAAAAGGTAACAAGAGAGATTTTTATTATTATAATTGATGTATATTTAAATTCAAACTTATGAGGAAAAGACTCAGTTTACTCATTACCTGCCTATTCTTATTCATAGGCATGGCAATGGCCCAAACTAAGATTACCGGTTCTGTCGTTGACGACAAAGGAGAGCCGATAATTGGAGCCTCTATCACCGTTGTTGGGGGAGGCAAAGTTGGAACTGTCACTGATGTAGACGGCAATTTCTCTATATCAGTACCGGCTGGCAAAAAGATTATTGTCAGCTATTTAGGGATGCAACAGCAGACCCTAAGCCCTAAAAACAAGATGCAGGTGACGCTGCATCCAGACAATCAGACACTAAACGAGGTTGTGGTGACCGGTATGTCGAATATGGATCGCCGCATGTTTACCGGAGCCACCGACCAGATTAATGCCAATGATGCCATGATAGGTGGCATGGGCGACATCTCCCGTAGCCTTGAGGGTCGTGCTGCCGGTGTCTCCGTGCAAAACGTATCAGGAACCTTTGGTACCGCTCCGAAGATTCGTGTCCGCGGTGCTACCTCTATCTATGGTTCTTCAAAGCCACTGTGGGTCGTTGACGGTGTCGTCCAGGAGGACATCTCCGACATCTCTGCCGACGATCTCTCTTCTGGTGATGCAGAGACGCTTATCTCTTCAGCTATCGCAGGTCTGAACTCTGATGATATCGAGAGCTTCCAGATTCTGAAAGATGGTTCTGCTACTTCTATCTATGGTGCACGAGCCATGGCCGGTGTCATCGTCGTCACGACAAAGAAAGGCCGCCAAGGGCAGGCACACCTCTCCTATACCGGAGAGTTCACCACACGCATGATTCCCAGCTACAGCCAGTTCAACATTCTGAACTCGCAGGAGCAGATGGGTATCTACAAAGAGATGGCCGACAAGGGCTGGCTCAACTTCTCCGATGTTCTGAATGGTGCCGACTATGGTGTGTATGGTGATATGTACAAGCGTATTACCACTTATGATACCACAACCGGCCAGTTTGAGCTTGCCAACACCACAGAGGCAAAGAACAGCTACCTGCAACAGGCAGAATGGAGAAACACCAACTGGTTTAAAGAGCTCTTCAGCACGTCTATCATGCAGAACCATTCGCTGAGCCTCTCCGGTGGTACTGCCAAGAGCAACTACTACATCTCCATGTCTCTCATGTCAGACCCGGGATGGTATAAGCAGTCAAACGTCAAGCGTTATACCATCAATGTCAACGGCTCGCATAATATCCTTGACAACCTCAAGCTGACGCTCCTCGGCACAGCGTCCTACCGTAAGCAGAAAGCCCCCGGCACGTTGAATCAGAATGTCGACGTCGTCTCGGGTCAGGTAAAACGTGACTTCGATATCAACCCCTACTCTTATGCGCTGAAGACATCACGCACACTCGACCCAAACGCGTTCTACCAGACCAACTATGCACCGTTCAATATTCTCTATGAGCTGGAGAACAACAATATTGACATGAACGTGCTCAACACCAAGTTTCAGGGTGAGCTGACCTACAATCCCATCAAGGATTTGCGTCTCGACATCATCGGTGCCGTACAGTATGACAAGTCATCACAGGAAAACAACATCTCCGAGAACTCCAACCAGGCACAGGCTTACCGCGCCATGCCCAATTCCATCATCCGCGATGCCAACCAATACCTCTATACAGACCCAGAGGCAGCCTATTCACTGCCTATCTCCGTCCTGCCCTATGGTGGCTTCTACCAGCGCACAGACCTGAGCAAACTCTCATGGGACGTCCGCGGTACGGCAGACTATCATCATACTTTCAAGGGTGGACATTTCTTTGATGTCCTCGGCGGCTTCGATATCAGCGATGTCAGGCGCGAGCGTTCATGGTTCAACGGAGTAGGCATGCAGTTCACACGCGGTGAGATACCTTTCTACATTTATCAATATTTCAAGCAGCTGCAAGAGCAGAACTCCGCATACTATAGCCTTACTCACACCAAGAGCCGCACGGCAGCCTTCTTTGCCACAGCCACCTATTCGTATAAGCAGCGTTACAACCTCACCGGCACCTACCGCTATGAAGGCACCAACCGTCTGGGACGTGCCCGCAGCGCCCGTTGGCTGCCCACCTGGAATATCTCCGGTTCTTGGAATGCTGACCAGGAGTCATGGTTTGCGCCGACATTCAAGAATGTCCTCACCCATGCCATGATGCGTCTGTCCTACTCTCTGACCGGTGACCCCGGTCCTGCTGACTACACCAACTCTACGGTCATCCTGCAGTCTTATACACCATACCGCATCTTCAGCACCGACCGCGAGACAGGTATCGAGATCGCACAGATTGCCAATGCCGACCTCACTTATGAGAAGAAGCACGAGTTCAACCTTGGTTTCGAGTTTGGATTCCTCAACAACCGCATCAACACGACCATGGACTTCTTCTGGCGCAACAACTACGACCTTATCGGTCCTCTTGCCACGCAAGGTGTCGGCGGTGAGGTGATCCGTTATGCCAACATGGCCGAGATGAAGTCGTCGGGGCAGGAGTTCTCCCTCGAGACCCGTAACATCATCAAGAAGTACTTCTCCTGGACCACAAACCTCATCTTCTCGCATGTGACCACAGATGTCACCAAGCTGAAGGCCCGCTCCCGGACCATCGACCTCATCTCCGGCAACGGCTTCGCCATGGAGGGACATCCCTACCGTGGGTTGTACTCCATCCCTTATGCCGGTCTGAACGAGAAGGGACAGCCTCAGTTCTATACACCGGATGGTGACATCACAACAGATGATATCGACTTCCAGAACAGAGACAACAACGAATACCTCATCTACGAAGGTCCTACCGACCCCACCATCACGGGTTCACTGGGCAACGTGTTCAAATATAAGGGCCTGACGCTGAATGTCTTCGTCACCTACTCCTTCGGCAACGTCATCCGTCTCGACCCTGTCTTCCGCGCACGTTACAACGACCTGACGTCAATGACAAAGGAATACCGCAACCGCTGGATGGAATCCGGCAACGAAGCCTACACCTCCATCCCCGCCATTCTTTCATATCGTGACTACAGCACGAACAAGCAGCTGCGCTACGGTTATAATGCCTACAACTATACGCACGACCGCATCGCCAAGGGCGACTTCATCCGCATGAAGGATATCTCGCTGAGCTACGACTTCCCGAAGGCATGGTTCACCGGTACACCGTTCAGCAACATCTCGTTGAAGCTGCAGGCCACCAACCTCTTCCTCTTCTATGCCGACAAGAAGCTGCAAGGCCAGGACCCGGAGTTCATCAATGCCGGTGGTGTAGCCGCACCGCTGCCAAGACAGTACACGCTCACCGTAAAATTAGGGCTATAAACTGAAGGATAGAGTTAATGATTGGAAGTCGGGAGAAAGAAGACTTCTAATGTAACCCTTTAAAAAGAAAAGTAATGAAAATAAACAAGAAATATATAGCATTATGTGCCATGTCGTTGACATTAGGCTTCTCGTCGTGCGACAACTTCCTCGATGAGCTTCCTGACAACCGCATGGAACTGAAGAACGGCAAAGATATCACCGACCTCTTAGTGTCGGCGTATCCGCAGGTTTATCCTGCCTACCTTCTGGAATTGTATTCAGACAACAGCGACCACTATAATGTCACAGGGTGGAACGACGGCAGCCAGTTTGACCGCGAGGCCTACGCCTGGAAGGATATTACTGATGTCTCCGAGACAGAATCGCCTCAAGAGATATGGCAAGGTATGTACAAGGCTATCGCTGCTGCCAACCAGTCGCTGAAAGCCATCGATGATCTTGGTGGCGGCAGTGACCTCAACGCCCAGAAAGGCGAGGCCCTGCTCTGCCGCGCTTACAGCATGTTTCTGCTTGCCAACGTCTTCTGCGACGCCTATGCTCCTACGACAGCATCCCAGAAGGCAGGACTCCCTTACCCCACGCAGCCGGAAGAGCATGTGGGCACAACCTACGACCGTGGAACCCTGAAAGAGCTCTACGACAAAATCAATGCCGACATAGAGGCAGGACTGCCACTTCTCCAGGACCAGTACACGCAACCCAAGTTCCACTTCACACGTGCGGCCGGTTATGCCCTCGCAGCTCAGTTCAACCTCTACTATTGCAACTTCGAGAAGGCCATCAGCTATGCCGACAAGGTGTTAGGAGTCAACAGCGCGTCCGATCTCCGCGACTGGACGTCTTTCTACGGCCTCACTGCAAATGGGCAGACAGCTCCAAACGCCTATGTCAGCACGTCAGAGAATGCCAACATCCTGCTTGTGAACTACTACTCCCAATGGGGTGTTTTCTATGGTCCATACAATGCCGGCAACGAATATGCCCACGGGCGTCTGCTGGCCCAGAATGAAGACTTGCAGTCAAGAGGTCCCTGGGGAAGCAGCAGCACTTTCGGATATACAACCTGGTATAACGGCAACCTGTCAAAGTATTTTGTCAACAAGATTCCGTACAGTTTCGAGACAACCGACCAGCAGGCACAGATTGGCATCGCCCACTGTGAGCTGCCTGTCCTCAACACCGACAAGCTCCTCCTGGTGCGGGCCGAGGCCAAGGCTTTAAGCGGCAACTACGAAGGTGCTGTGGCAGACTTGAATCTGGAGCTCAAGGCTCTTTCCTCAGGGCGTATGAGTACTTCACTGAGCGCTATCAATACGTTCTATGACGGCATTGCCGACTACAAGCCCACGGCACCCACACCGAAGAAGCCTCTGCATCCTGTCTTTGCCAGCATCACCGACAAGACGGAGACAAATGTCATCAACGCCATCCTCCAGCTTCGACGCATCATCACCTTGGGAGAGGGCGAGCGCATGCAGGATGTCAAGCGCTACGGCATCGTCATCTATCGACGTACCCTTGACCGCGGCAATAACGTTCTCTCCGTCACCGATTCCCTCACCGTCGACGACCCACGACGCGCCATTCAGATTCCACAAGACGTCATCAGCGCAGGTCTGAAACCGAATATCAGGTCGGCAGCCTCTCAGCCACAGCCTGCGATGTACAAACCAGAAGACAACAGTGGTGAACAAACATTAAGCAAGTAAAACAGACAACTATGAAAAAGATATATTTATTTCTTCTCGCTGCCTTTGTTGCGTTTGGCTTGACATCCTGCGGAGACGACGACCCCGATGGAGCCGAAATCTTCTCCACAGCAAGTGTCAGCCGCGACGGTTTCGACAAATGGCTGCTGAAAAATTTCACCATGCCCTATAACGTAGAGGTGAAATATAAGATGGAGGACATCTATTCTGACATGTCCTACGACCTTGTGCCTGCCGACTCCGCAAACTCCGCCAAGCTGATGAAGATTGCCAAGTTCCTGTGGTTCGATGCCTATTCTGAGGTCATGGGACCCGACTTTGTCAAAGAGAATGTGCCGCGTATCATCCACCTCATCGGGTCACCGGCTTATAATGTAGGCCAGGGCACGATGGTTCTCGGAACCGCTGAGGGTGGATACATCGTAACGTTGTATATGGTCAATAGCCTCGACGACGACATGCTCACCGACTACGCTGCCATGAACGAGTATTACTTCCACACCATGCACCATGAGTTCACACACATCCTCACGCAGAAGAAGTCGTACTCGGAAAACTACCAGCTTATCACCCAAAACTCTTATGTCAGCGGCGACTGGTATCGGAAAAGCGACCATGAGGCGCATCAGGCCGGTTACGTCTCTCCCTACGCGATGTCGGAGAGCAACGAGGACTTCGCAGAAATGATGTCAATCTATATCACGGACTCCCCAGAACAGTGGCAGGCGATTCTTGATGATGCCGGCACAGAAGGTGCTGCCTACATCAATCAAAAGTTGGCCATTGTCCGCACTTACATGATGGAGAGCTGGGGCCTGGACATCGACAAGATGCGCGACTGCATCCAGCGGCGCGGAAAGCAGTTAGGTTCACTCGATTTGGAAACATTAGACTAATCACGCTATGAGAAATAAAATATTCAATATACTCGCTTTGGGAGCATTGCTTCTGGCGACGTCGTGCTCACTGCATGATGACAACGAAATTTTTGACACCCCGGCAGCCCAGCGTATAGAGGAGAGCATCGCCTCAGATAAGGCATTGCTCGAATCGGCTACCAATGGCTGGGAGTTGCACCTGTGGATGGGTGAAGACAACGCAGGTGGCGGATATACCTATCTTATGAAGTTCAACAATGGCAAAGTCTCTGTAGGCAGCGAGATAGCCGATCCCGACATGCGGACATCGTCGAGCTACGATGTCATCGCCGACGAAGGACCCGTGCTCACTTTCAACACCTACAACCAGATCTTCCACTATGCCGCCAACCCAGAGCAGGACGGTTCGCAGATACAGCAGGACTATGAGTTCGTCATCCTCCGGACCACCAACGACTCCATCTTCCTCCGTGGCAAGAAATACGGCAACAAGATGGTGATGACACGCATGGCCGACGACGTGTCGTGGACGGACGAGATAGCGAAGATACAGCAAGTCGACAAGGACCTCATGATGACGTTCACGATCCGAAACAACGGTGACAGCATAGGCACCGCCGAGCTCAGCGACGACCGCATCATGGAGATAAATGCCGACGGCAACACCATCGACATGCCCTATTACGTCTCCACAACAGGCATCGTACTGCTACAACCCATCCAATATAAGGGAGCCAGCATACAGAACCTTGTCTACAATACCGACAAGATGAGCTTCTCCTCTCCCGATAATGGTGCCGCAGCCTTGGCACTGGAGGCCAACCTGCCAGAGAACTATATGTATTACAATGAGTTTGCTGGAACATATACTTTGAGCTATCTTAATGGGTCGCGTTCCATCAAGACCATCACTCTGACACCAGCTGGCGATGGCTCTACCTATCATCTCACAGGGCTTGTACCAAATGCCACGCTGACGCTTACATACAATAAGAAGAATGGAAGTCTTCGTCTGTCCATGCCTCAGCTCGTAGGCTCTCAGGGAGGCATCTATTACTTTATCCTTCCTTGGGCACTGGCTGAAGGAGGAAGTGTTTACTTCTCTTCTGGATTTGGTATGGATTTGACAAAAGACATATCCAAAGAAGGATCCGTCCTTTCTTTCGTAGACGATTTCACGAATTACAATATTGACTCGTTCATAATCGCCGGATTTACGTCTGAGACGCAGTTAGGAAACAGCACATTCAACGGCTGGGATAGCCCGATAACATTCATTACCGGCTCGACCCAGTTACCATACGTTACAAGTTTGACGAAAACAAACTAAAGATACATCATTATGAAAAAGATAATCAACATACTCGCTGTCACAGTCTTGGGAGGTCTCATCCTCTCCTCCTGTGACAACGACGACACGACGAACGACATTGCCACCCATGGCCTGGAAGTGACATCAGCCAAGACAAGTTTTGCCGCCGCAGGCGGCACCAACAGCATCATGGTGGTAGCAAAGCCCATCGCTGCCTATACCAATGACAGCTGGGCAAAAGTGGCCATCGACGGCAACACCGTCAACGTCACCGCTACACAGAACAACGACATCCAGACCCGCCACGCTTCTGTAGTGATAAAGTCCTCTGAAGCCGACTCCGCTGTCGTCAACATCGACCAGGACGGTATGGTCTTCGAGATAGCCAACAGCAGTGTGACCCTGCAAGACGCTGCCATGACGCAGAAAGTCTATGTCAGCCACAACCTGCCCGTCACCGTCTCCACCAAAGCCGACTGGCTCTCGGCAGCCATCACTGATGACTCGTTGGCCATAACGGCCACAGAGAACGCTACCGGCCAGCCACGACATGGATGGGTGTATTACACCAGTGGCAACACCACCGATTCCATCTCCGTCATGCAGTTCACGCCGGAGAAGGACATCCTCGGCGAATATAACATGTACTATATGTCGAAAAATAAATGGTACGCTACAGGTGTCAGCATCGACAAGGAGGCTGATGGTTCTTACGCCATGCACTTCACCGATGAGGATTTGGCTGGTTTGGGGTGGTCCGTGCCCGTAACCATAGGGACTGACAAACCTGAGTTTACCTTCACCAACCTCTCCAAGATTGGCGAGTTCCAGGGGAAGTCAGTCCTGTGGATGGTAATAGCCGATGATGGGGAATATGTCTATACCTCCAAAAGCACAACTGTTACAGCTACTGCTGCATGGACGGTCGACGAGACGGGCACTCCTTTCTGGCCCGTCACCCAGAAAGGCTTCGAGAGCTCCTATGAATTCTACGCCTTTCGTTTAGGCCTCAGCTCAGACGGCAAGACCTATGACAAAACCTTAGGGTCTATACTCGACTTTGTCTATGCACAGTTTGAGAAGGTGACACCGGAGAGTGGCAGTGGCGCAAAAGCATCGATTAGCAGAAGCCTGCTCATGCCTGCAAGACACTAACCATTCTTCCATATATTCTCTCTAAATGAAAAATCCCGGACTGCCAGTGATTGGTAGCCCGGGATTACTGTTCTGCTCTCTTCCATACACCGGAAAGAAGTAACCATTCAATTTAGGCCGTCCTGTAATCAAACAAAAAATCCCGAGGTTATTCCCGGGATTTTTTGTATTGGTATGGCAGAAGTTGTATGATCTCATCTTCATCCATATTGTCTCTTAGCCTG